>Ga0164241_10000650_pt1 | contig 56734 bp, 49 predicted proteins | sample OricomyardsoilBY_FD_108780 | JGI IMG/M metagenome (GOLD analysis project Ga0164241, IMG submission 108780) | Backyard soil microbial communities from Emeryville, California, USA - Original compost - Back yard soil (BY) | ecosystem: Environmental > Terrestrial > Soil > Unclassified | place: USA... | reverse complement strand
TCAGGTGTGCAAATAGCTCATTATGGCTAGCCGTATAGACGGCACCTTAAAAGCCGAATATACGTGCGCAATTGACTATGTTTTTTTGAGGTGGAGGCTAGCAATATTGGGGGAGTCCATATACGGGTTTTAACCCGCGCTGTACGGTGCTGTCAATTATTACGACTTGTCCCCGTCGTGCAGATATGGCGGTATTACATTTTATCGAAAATGCGCTTGGCTGATGGTGCTTTGCGTGGGTTACGCCTGGGGCTAATCCACCTCACGGGTCTATATTCGCATATGCGTTCCCACGCAGAGCGTGGGAACGAGTCAGCCATTGCAACGAGAACCAATAATTACCGTTCGTGGTGAGCCTGTCGAACCACCCTTCGACAGGCTCAGGGTGAACGGAACCCGAAAATTAATGAGATTGCCCACCATCCCGCACCAATACAACCCGACTAAACTCCAAAAACTCATCCAAATGATCGGTAATAATTTTCACCGTAATCGGCAGTTGCAGCGCTTGATAATCATGCACGGCAATATTGCGAAACCCCACCATGCGTTTTAGGCTTTCGGCAAGTTCACTGCTAATCCAGCCAGCCTGGGCGAGCAAAGTAAAAATATCCCGCGCGCTTTGTGGCACACCTAATTTTTCCCGGCGGATAATGCGTTGGCCCATATCAAGAGCTGCTTCGCAGGCGCGTTGAATATTTAATATGGCGGCGTCTTGGCGGGTGAAATCAAGGGCGAAGCCTGCGGGGTTGTGGGCATATTCTTGTTTGGCGCGAGCCACGCTGCGCTCGATGGTGGCGGCTTTGTTAATTAATACATCATCGACCATAAATACTCCCCGTTTTTTGAATATCCGCTAATAGGTCTGCACGAGCGGTATCTAGGGCGGTTTTTTCACTTAAAATAAAGGCTTCATAAATTCCCGCTTGCACATCCAGCTGCCACCAGCATTCGCCGGTGGTAATTATTTGATATTGCATAACGGTGCTGGCCGCACGCAGGTCCACTAAGTCAACTGGGCAGTGGGTGATGTCGCTGAGGGTTTGGGCCAGTGACCATAAATGCAGGGGGTCAGCGTAGCCTGCAACTAATACGGCTAGGTCTAGGTCGCTTTGCGCGTTGTGCGTGCCCTGAATGCGGCTGCCAAAGGCGTAAATAGCTAACAGCTTCGGTAGCTGGGCCTGCAGGTGTTGAATTATTGCTGTGTGATTCATGGGCGGCGGGCTTTCTGGCGTGTGACCAAAGTGTAGCCATGGTAATTGTTTTATTTTTTTCCCGACAGTTACTGCGCCTCTATGGCTGTTGGATTAAGTTTTTCTATTCAGCGCCCCGACGCCCGATCCAAACTGCGATACGCCACCGCTTCGCTTAAATGCGCGCTGGTGATGGTGGGGTGTTGTTGTAAATCCGCGAGGGTGCGGGCGAGGCGCAAAATGCGGTCGTAGGCGCGGGCGGATAAATGTAGGCGCTGCATCACTTGCTCTAATAATTGTTGTTCGGCCGCGCCAAGTGCGCATTGGGCGCGCAGTTGTTTGCCTTGCAGGGCGGCATTTAACACCCCCTGGCGATTAATTTGCAGAGCCTGGCAGGCGGCGACACGCTTGCGCACTTGGCTGGAGGATTCTCCGACGGACTGGTGTTGCAATTCACTGATAGGGATGGCTTGCACTTGCAGGTGGATGTCGATGCGATCCAATAAGGGGCCGGAGATTTTGTCTCGGTAGCGGGCTACTTGTTGTGGGGTGCAGCGGCAGCGGCCGGAGTTATCGCCAAAATAGCCACAGGGGCAAGGATTCATCGCTGCGACCAGCTGAAACTGGGCCGGGTATTCCACCTGGGCGTTGGCCCGCGAGATACATATGCAGCCGGTTTCTAAAGGCTCCCGTAACACTTCTAAAACTGTGCGGGGGAATTCGGGTAATTCATCTAAAAATAATACGCCGCGATGGGCCAAGGAAATTTCACCCGGTTTGGGATTGGCACCGCCGCCCACCAGGGCTACTGCAGAAGACGTGTGGTGCGGGGAGCGAAACGGGCGGCGGAAGTAGTCGGCGAGGTTCTTCGCTTGGGCGAGGGAATTGACCGCCGCCACTTCCAGAGCTTCTTCATCGCGCAGGGGCGGCAGAATGCTTGGCAGGCGGCTGGCCAGCATGGACTTACCTGTGCCGGGTGGGCCGTAGAGTAGAAGATTATGGCCCCCGGCGGCGGCCACTTCGAGGGCGCGGCGGGCGGCTTTTTGGCCTTTTACATCGCTTAAGTCTTTGTCGTATACCTGCGCCCAGACCTGGCAAGGTTCGGGCGTCGGCAAGCGTTCGCGGCCGGCCAAATGGGCGCATACCCGCAGTAAATTGGCGGCCAGGAAATTACCTTCTTGCCCGGTCAGGGCGACCTCTGGGCCGTTGTCTTCCGCCAATATTAATTGCCGGTGGGCTTTGTCGGCGGCGATGGCGGCTGCTATGGCGCCGCGCACTGGCCGCAGTTCACCGGAGAGGGCCAGTTCGCCTAAAAATTCATAATCGGAGAGGGCATTGCTGGGGATTTGTTCGGAGGCGGCGAGTATGCCTAAGGCAATCGCCAGGTCGTAGCGGCCGCCCTCTTTAGGAAGGTCGGCAGGCGCTAGGTTGACGGTGATGCGCTGGTGGGGGAATTCAAAATGGCTGTTGATGAGGGCACTGCGCACGCGATCTTTACTTTCTTTCACGGCCGCTTCGGGCAGGCCTACAATGGTAAAGCCGGGTAGGCCGGTAGATAGATGGGCCTCGACGGTGACCAGCGGCGCGTTAACGCCCAATTGGGCCCGTGTGTAGACAATTGCTAGCGACATAGCCATCCTTAGTGCGGCGTGTGAGCGAGTGTCGGTGATTGTAAAAGCCCTCTGCCGCCGCGACAATCCTTCGGTTGTGAACAAAGGCTGTCTGTGTGGCGGACAGTTCTGGACTCTTCACTCAAAACACCACAAAATGCGCGCGCTCAAAAATAGCGCGCAACTGCGCTGCGCCCTTGCGGGCTCATCTTATTTTTTGCAACTAAATTCAGGCGGATTGCAGTGACCCTACGAATGATTTCACGAATAACTTCTTTAACAGTGGCCATGGCTGCACTGGTAAGTTACCCGGCGCAGGCTGCCGAAGACAAACCCGAGTCTACCCTTACGGCGTTAAAATCGGCCGCTGCCAAAGCCCTCGGCGTGAAGTTGGCCAATGATGATCTGCCTGAGGAGCCGCCCAAAGAACCCGGCGAGCCACCAACTTTCTACGATACTGTAGTGGTGCAGGAAGCTAAGAAACTTTCATTACAAAATTATGAGCGCCCGTTAAAAGACGCCTCCAAGGCGCTTACCCAGGTGGATTATTCGCAATACCGCGCCATTCGTTTTAATACAGAAAAGTCCCTTTGGCGCGATCAGTCGCCGTTTGAAGTACAGTTTTTCCACCCCGGCTTTTTGTACCAAGACCCCTTAACTATTAACACCCTGGAAAATGACTTAGCCGCGACGGTGAATTTTGACCGCAGCCTATTCCGCTACGACGGCCCCGCCGCGCCCTTGGCGGAAACCCCGCTGCCGTCCAATAATTTTGCCGGTTTTCGCGTGCACTATTCGCTGAACTCTTCTAAGTACAAAGACGAGTTTATGGTGTTCCAGGGCGCCTCTTATTTTCGTTTAGTTGGCCCCGGCCAGGCTTATGGTTTGTCCGCGCGCGGCCTCGCTATTGATACGGCTGAGCCTACGGGTGAAGAATTCCCTTATTTCCGCGAGTTTTGGCTGAAAAAACCAGCTCCGAATGAGCAAACCCTAACCATTTATGCGCTGCTGGACAGCCCCTCATTAGCCGGTGCCTACAAGTTTGAAGTGAAGCCGGGCCGCCGTGTTGAGGTGGAAGTAGAGGGTACGCTGTTCGCCCGTAAAGACGTGAAAAAACTCGGCATAGCGCCCTTGACCAGCATGTTTGTCTTCGGTGAAAACTCCGTAGTGCACCACGATGATTACCGCAAAGAAGTGCACGACTCCGACGGCCTGCAGATTCTCTCGGGCAGCGGCGAATGGATCTGGCGCCCCTTGCAAAACCCCGTTAATTTGCACGTCTCGGCTATGCAGGACAAAAGCCCTAAGGGCTACGGCCTGATGCAGCGCGACCGCGAGTTCGACCATTATTTAGATGTGGAGGCCCACTACCACCAGCGCCCCAGCCTGTGGGTAGAGCCCATCGGCAAATGGGGTAAAGGCGCTGTGGAACTGGTGGAAATTCCCACCGATTCTGAAACCAACGACAACATAGTGGCCTACTGGATCTCAGCTAAACCGCTGTTAGCCAAACAGAAAAAACACTTCCGCTACCGTTTAAAAGTGCTCAACGAAACGCCCCCCAACGCCAATTTGGGCCGTGTGTTGTATACCACTACGGGCTGGGCGGCGCTGCCGGGTCAAGCCAACCCACCGCCTAAATCTAAGCGTTTGTTTGTGGTGGATTTTTATAATGGCGACCTTGAAGGTGTCAGCGGCGATATGCCGGTGGTGCCGAACCTCACCACCAGCAGCGGTAAGGTGAGCGATTTGATGTTGCAGAAAATCCCCGGCCTTGAGCGCTGGCGCGCCTACTTCAAACTGGAGCCGGAGGCGAATAAACCAGTTGATATGCGCCTAAACCTCACCCTCAATGGCAAACCCATTACGGAGACCTGGACCTATGTCTGGTACCCCGAAAGCCTGCCTAAAAGCAAATAACCTAAAGTAAGTACCCTATGACCCAAGCGGTGTATTCTCTGCGCTTATCTAAGGCGTCACGCAAGTGGCGCCTTTTTCTATATCTGCTGTTGTCGAGTGTGTTGACCTGGTTCGGCATTTACTTGATGTTCGATGTGCTGCGCGCCAATGACCTCAACATCCTGGAAGGGATTTTGTTGTTATTGTTCTCGCTCAATTTTGCCTGGATCAGTTTTGCCTTTTGGAACGCGATCCTCGGCTTCCTCCTTAACCTGTTTAAGCGCGACCCTATCACGCTGAAAAAACAGCTGCAGATTCCGCCGAATACCTCGCCTATTACCACTCGCACAGCGGTGGTGATGCCTGTTTATAACGAAGACACCAAGCGCATTACGGCTGGGTTTGAGGCCACCCTGCGGGATTTGGCTGCCACGGGTGAAATTGCGCAGTTCGACTTTTTTATGCTCAGCGACACTACCAAGGCCCCCATCGCTCAGGCGGAGCGGGAGGCTTGGCAGGCTTTGCAGGAGCGCCTGGGGCCGGAGTTAGCCGCGCGCTGTTTTTACCGCCGCCGCGAGAAAAACGTGCGCCGCAAGGTGGGCAACCTGGACGATTTTCTCACCCGCTGGGGCGGCCACTACGAGCATATGATTGTGCTGGATGCCGACAGCGTGATGACCGGCGACTGCCTGCTTACGCTGGTGCGCACTATGCAGGCGAACCCCGATGCGGGCCTGGTGCAAACCGTGCCTATACCCGTGCGCCAGGACACTTTTTTTGGCCGCTTTGTGCAGTTTGCCGCTGTGTTGTACAGCCCTATGCTGGCGACGGGCCTGGCTTTTTGGCAAACCAACACCGCCAACTACTGGGGCCACAACGCCATTATTCGCGTTAAAGCCTTTATGGAGACTTGCGGTCTACCGACACTGCCAGGCAAGGCGCCCTTTGGTGGCGACATCCTCAGCCACGACTTCGTGGAGGCGGCTTTTTTGCGCCGGGGCGGTTGGAGCACCTATTTGTTGCCCGAGTTGGAAGGCTCCTATGAAGAGGTGCCGTCTAACATACTGGAATACGCCAAGCGCGATCGCCGCTGGGTGGAGGGCAATATTCAGCACTTGGCCCTGCTGGATACTAAGGGTTTAAAACTGATCAGCCGTATGCACTTTGCCATGGGCGCGTTTGCCTACCTCTCGTCCCCCCTGTGGCTGATTATGCTGGCCTTAGGCAGTATCGATGCGGTAACGCGGGCGGTGACGCAGAATGTATTTTTTGGCGTGGGTTATCAGCTCTTCCCCAACTGGCCGATTGCCAAGCCTCACACCGTGCATCTGATGTTGATTATCACCGCTGTGCTGCTGTTATTGCCGAAATTGTTAGCCATCATCATCACCCTGCGGGATCGCCGAGCGCAGTTTGGCGGCGCCATCAAGTTGGTGTTGGGCGCCTTGCTGGAAACCCTGTTTGCTATTTTGGTGGCCCCCATCACCATGACTTTCCACGCCTATTTTGTTTTGACGGTATTTTTAGGCCAGAAGGTGACCTGGGACGCCCAGGCTCGCGAGGGGCTTTTGGTGCCCTGGGGCGAAGCCTTTAAACGCACTTTGTTTAGCTCCCTGGCGGCATTGCTGTGGGGCGCGGTTACCCTGTATTTCAGCCCGCTGTTTTTCTATTGGTTGTTGCCGATTCTGATTGGCCTAGTGTTGGCGGCACCTGCGGTGCGTTACTCCAGTAGCCTGGAGGCCGGCAAGCGGCTGCGCCGCTGGGGTTTATTCTTGGTGCCTTCTGAAGTGAACGAAGTGCCCGCATTGCGCGGTTTGGAGGACGCCGAAGCGCGTATTCTGGCCGATACCCAATCCCGCGAGGGCGCACCACTGCCCGCCCTGCCGCCGGAGATTCACCAGGAAATGCCGGTGCAAACCATTGAGCGCTACCTGCGCAAACAAAAAGTGGTTCAGACGGCGCTGCAGCACTAAGCCGGTTGCCTCTGCTTAAGCGGGTATTGGCCCGCTTAAGCTCTCTACTTCCCCGCATCTATTGTCTTCTCTGGCTAGCACCTGTTACTGGGGCGCTCATCCTCTCTGCCTGTCAAAATATTGAATCCTCAAACCTGCAGCAAACATCGCCGATCAGGGCATGCAAGGTTTGTTATGCGCTGTCGGTGTGTTCACTGCGCTAGCTACAGCAGGCGAGCGCTGCTGCCTGCAATTCTCTCTTCAGGTTATGCGCCAGGGCATTTTGCTATGCACTTTGGGGACAAGTGAGTATTGTCAGATGATATGTGGAAAATATGCGTCTATCTGCTGCGAAAATTCGCTAAACGGTGGATAAGTGAGAGTTTCCTGTGCGGTTCTTCGCACTCCTGTTATTCCCCGCCAAACCCACCTGTAAACTGCGGCTTAGGTCGCAGGTTTTATTATCGTATTTTATCTACACTCGCCCCATGCTCAGCACCCGGCTGAGGCCTCTGCTATCTAACCCTAATAACTACGAGGTTTGCGATGAAACAAAACCTTTTGCTTGTCGCCTGTTTAAGCGCCCTATTGAGCGCTTGTGGCGGCGAAAACACGTCTTCTAGCAGTTCCAGCTCCTCCTCAAGTTCATCCAGTTCCTCCAGCTCCAGCAGTTCCTCTTCCAGTGGCGCGGTTAATTACTGGGCACAAAAATGCGAAACATGCCATGGGCCCACAGGTGCGAGTGGTTTAACACCGCTGAATGGTGCCCAGCTTAATAGCCGCTATCCAACTCAGGCCGCGCTCGCAACGTTTATCGCCGCTAACATGCCGATAGAGGGAGAATGTTTCGACATCTGTGCCGACACCACTGCGGCCCAGTTGCGCAAATGGTTCCCGGTTGGCGCCTCATCAAGCAGCTCATCTTCGTCGTCCAGCTCCAGTTCTTCTTCTGGCCGCGCTTCGTCTTCCTCGTCCAGTTCGGGCGGCGTGGTAATGCCTCCCATTGACCCGAATGGCGCGCCAGTGCAAACCCCTAAACCCAACGCCGACACTCTGGGTGGCCAGACACCGGCATTTAAAAACCAAACCCGTGTGCCGGAGCAGAAGAGCCCTTACACTTACAACACAACTACAGTTACTTCCAGCTTAAGCGCGCCATGGGCGTTGGCAATACTGCCGGATGGCCGCTTCTTAATTACGGAAAAACCCGGCACGCTGGTTATTGTGACGCCGGAAGGTAAGGTATCGAGCGATATTCTCGGTGTGCCTGAAGTGGTCTACACAGGCAATAGTATCGGTGTGCAAGGCGGTTTATTGGATGTAACCCTGGCGCCGGACTTCGCTACCAGCCGCACTATTTTCTTGTCTTACAGCGCGCCGCGCAGTGGCAAACAGGCCACAAGCATCGCCCGCGCCCGCCTATCCAACGATGAAACACGTTTGGAAGATGTAAAAGTCATCCTCACGCAAAACCCCGATTGGAATAACACGCTGCAGTTCGGCAGCCGCTTTGCCTGGAGCCGCGAAGGTTATCTCTACATCACCTTTGGCGATCGATCTGATACGGCAATCCGCACCTCGGCGCAGGACAATTCCACCCTGATCGGCAAGGTGGTGCGCATCAACCCAGACGGCACACCCGTGACCGGTAACCCTTTTATAGGCCAGTCGGGCAAACGGCCTGAGATCTGGTCTTACGGCCATAGAAATCCCCAGGGCGCCGCCATCCATCCAGTCACTGGCGAGCTGTGGACTGTTGAGCACGGCGCGCGCGGGGGCGATGAATTAAATCGCCCTGAAGGCGGTAAAAACTATGGTTGGCCGACGATTACCTACGGCATTGACTACAGTGGCAGCAAGCTGGGCGAGGGCACCGCCAAAGCGGGTATGGAGCAGCCTGTGTACTATTGGGACCCGGTGATCGCGCCGTCCAACTTGATTTTTTATAAGGGGGAGATGTTCTCTGGCTGGAATGGCAACCTGTTAGTCGGCGCCCTCAGCACCTCAGTGAAAGGCCTTGTGCGCCTGGTGCTTGATGGCAACAAGGTGATTGCCGAAGAGCGCATCTTAAACAACATCAACCGTATTCGGGACTTAGAGGTCGATGCGGCGGGTGCCCTTTGGGTGGTCACCGATGGCGGCCAGTTAATTAAAGTCACTAAGCGTTAAGCTGCAAACCTCAGTTGAAGCCGTCTGTACTGAGGCTGTTTTTACTCGCGCGGCGCCTTAGGGCGCCGTTTTTTTGCCAGGAGATTTTTTGAATGAGTTAATCTGTGGCCGATATCCGCAAGCCTGCTGATTGCGGCGCTACAATCGCGGCATCTGCGCACGACGTGCTTCGGCAGCGCTAACCCTTATGAGAGTGGCACCATGGGCGACAGCCAGAACAATCAAGACTATTTCGAACACAGTATCCGCGCCCTAGAGGCGGAGATTGCCAATGTGGGCACCCACCTCGCACTTGATGCCGGTGCGCGGCAGCTCTACGCCAAACAGATCCAAGCTATGGCCGCTGAACTGCGCGCTCAGGCGGCGAGCGGGCGCATCAGTTGGGCGAAAGCGGCCGAACAGGCGCAAGAAATGCGCAACCTGATCATGGAGTTGATCCGCTCGCGCAGCACACCGGTGGGTTTGGCTATGGCGCAGCGCTTAAAAAGCGAAGGCAAAACCCTCAACGAACTTATCGCCCGCAAGGTTCAGCAGCTCTACGGCAGCAATGCTGTTTTTAGCAAGCTTACGGCAGCGGAACAAAATGCGGTGTACGGTGAAATTGTGCTCTCCGCCGGGCGCTCCAACCCCAAGGTCACCGCCTCTATGGCGCGCCTGTCTTATTTGGGCAAGGGCATGATTGTGATTTCTGTCGCCCTGTCGGTATATGCGGTGGCGACGGCGGAGGATAAGGTAGATGCCGCAGGCCGGGAATTGGCCACTACAGGCGCCGGTATTGCCGGTGGTGTGGCGGGTGGCGCCCTGGCGGGGCTGGCCTGTGGGCCGGGAGCGCCGGTGTGTGTCACGGTCGGCGCCTTTGTGGGTGGCGCGCTGGCCGCCTTTGGCGTCAGTCTCGCCTGGTAGCCAACACTATGCGCCTTGTGCCGGAAGCGGAATTTACCACCCAGTTGTGCCTGCCTGCCGATGAGCAGCAGCTCGCCCAGAGCCGATTAATTGTGCGCGCCAAACCGCTGGCTCAAACACTTACAGGCGCGGTGTTAGAGGCCTGTATTGAGGTGCTGGATTCTTACCTGGTGTTTATGAGCGACGATATTCCCAGTGAAGACAGCCTGCATATTTACCGCTTAGACGCCCATTTCAGCCTGCAAGAGAGCCTCACTATAGGCGCCGCCTATTGCACAGGGGCATTCGTGCTGCGCGAATTGGTTGCCCCGGCGCAGGTGGTGTTTAGTTTTTTAGGCGGAGGAATTTGGCGCTTGAACCTAACCCCAACACCCCAGATGCATATGCCGCTTTTGTCTGATCCTAAAGCGGTGTCGCGACCTTTTGGTTTATCTACCCGGCTAAAAGTGCAGTTTGAATTGCCTTAAGCCAGCCCTGCTGGGTTGATAATGGCTGAGGAAATTTATTTAACCTAAAAACCCCAGTTGAATCTGCGCGTCGGACTTTCTCGCTAAGGATTTAACCGAGGTTGTTAGGATTATCTCAGCAGGGGCTCCCTCCCTTTTAACCCGCCACTAAAACTCGCCAGGTTAAAATAAGGCGCAACGATCGCGCAGGGTTTATTACAACGCCTGGGCGGTTTTAGCCTTGCGCACTAATTGAATAAATTCCGTGCGATAACCGAATTCATCCGCGCCCTTATGCTGTTGTGCAAGCTCAATAATTTTATCGAAATTCATCGCGCCGCTATGGGCACTGCCGCGTAGCAGTTGGCTAAAAGCGGCCACTGCCGTGGCGAAGTGCGCTTCGCTGTTGACGCGTGGCGTGTTGCTGGCATCGATTAATATAGGGGTTTCAATTAATTGCGAGGTTGTTTCGCCGGGCATTTTATAGCGCATACGCAAAAAACCATATTCGTGTGGCGAGGCTTTTTTAATACTGGGCTGCGCTACATACCGGCTTGTTTCTAACAACGCCGTACCGCCTGCAATGGGCGTAATTTCATACAGGGCTGTGACTGTGTGACCGGCGCCAATTTCTCCAGCATCCACCTTGTCGTTATTAAAATCCTCGCGTTTGAGGGCGCGAGTTTCGTAGCCGAGTAAACGGTATTCGGCTACTGTGGCCGGGTTAAATTCCACCTGAATTTTGACGTCGTTCGCGATGGGAAACAGCGTTGAGGTGGCTTCTTGCACCAATACTTTTTGCGCCTCACTGAGGGTGTCAATATAAGCGGCGATGCCGTTACCGTTTTGCGCCAGCGTTTGCATCATGGCATCTTGATAATTGCCCTGCCCAAAACCCAGCACGGATAAATAAATGCCTTTTTCGCGTTTGCGTTCAACAAAATCTTGGAGGGTTTTATCACCGGTTGGCCCCACATTAAAATCGCCATCGGTAGCTAAAATAATGCGGTTAACGCCCTTGGGGTTAAAATTCGCTTCGGCTAGTTGGTAGGCCAAGGCAATTCCTTCTGCGCCTGCGGTGGCGCCGCCGGGTTGTAAATTATTGATCGCGGCAAGAATTTTGGCTTTGTCTTTTATGGGCGTGGGCGGCAGCACTTGGCCTGCGGCACCTGCATACACCACTATGGCCACTGTATCCTCGGCTTTTAGGCTGTCTAATAGAACTCCCATGGATTGGCGCACCAGCGGCAATTTATCCGGCGCATCCATGGAGCCTGAAACATCCAGCAAAAATACTAAATTGCTGCGGGGAATTGCCGTGCTGGGAATTTGATAGCCCTTAATGCCGATATGAACCAATTTATTGCCCGCTTTAAACGGGCTATCTAAGACACTGATGCTGGGTTTAAAGGGGGTTTTTTTCGAGTCGGGCAGCGGGTAATCGTAGGGGAAATAATTCACCATCTCTTCTAAACGCACCGCATCCTTAGGCGGTAAAACACCCGTGTTTAATTGCCGCCGAGCAAAACTATAGGCGGCTGTATCCACGTCGATGGAGAAGGTCGAAACCGGCGCGCTGTTGACGGATACAACGGAGTTTTCCGTAAAGTGCTCAAAGCGATCGCGAAATTCGGACGGTTTTACCGGTGCGTAGACGTCGGCAAAGATGTGTCGTTCGCCCATGGGCGCCGGGGCTGTGAGGCTTTTGGCTGCGTTATTCTGCGCCTGCTCTGCGGCAGTTGTGGCGGGTGCTGTTGTGATGGGCGTTATGCTTGCCTGCAGGCCATCGGCCTCGGCTGCAGGGCTGGCAGAGCGTAACTCGGCATTTAGCTGCAGCGCCGAGCCAGGCGCTTGGCCCGCTGGCTCCTGCAGCTCTTGTTTGGTGAGCGATGTGGCGGTGTCTGTCTCGACGAGGCTGGCGCGCTGCTCTGGAAGTGCCTTGGAGCTTGCCTGCTTTAGGCCGTATTGATGAAAGTACAGGCTCCCTAAGGCCAACACAGCTGACGCAGCTAGGCCATTGAATAAATAGTGTGGTTGGATTTTATACATCTGAGTACTCCTACTGAGGGACTGGGTAGGAGTAAGACGAGGCCGAGCGAAAAATCCTTGGCGACTGCCGCTCAAAAAGAGCAATTAATTCGCACCCTTAGAGCTGCCGCCCGCCGGGTGCGTTGCGCGCTTTTTAGGGCTGGGGGCAAGCCATTTGGCTGACTTGGCTTGCAGTGTCTTGATTGGCCAGGCTAAAGCCAAGTTTTTGTGCGCTCGCCACTTGATCCTCGGCGATTAAATGCACATACACCTTGTCCGTCGGTATGCCGCAGACGGCGGGTTTAATAATGTTGGCTAAATAGCCGCAATAACTGGATTCCACGTTAATTTGTTTGGCGGTTAACAGAGCAGCGGATTGGCTGATACTGATGCCCGTATCCGGTTCGCAGGCCAGTGCACCCGTGGCTCGGTACACCGCTACTGCCTGTGTTTTTAGATTAAACACTGTGCCTGTGTCCTGTCGCACCAGGCTACGGCCGTTATCCAGCAGGTCAAATTTAAGGGTTTTGGGAATGTCACCCAGGCTTTCGAGATTGGTGGTGAGTACATCTTTTTTGATGGAGTAACTCACCCGGTTGGCTATGTCGCTAAAAATAAGCGTGCCGGTGCCGTCGGGTGCAAAGGTCATCTGCGCATAACAACCGTCCGGTGTTGCGCAGCGGCCGCCACCGGGCTGGGCGCTAATATAGGTGCGCACCTGAGTGAAATGGCCGGCTTTATCGTAGGGTGTGGTAGTGGTGCCATCACCACCGCAGGCACTCAAGAGTGCCGTTAAACTGAGCGTAGCAAGGAGCCCTAAGCTTTTTAGCGTGTGAAGTAGTTTCATAATGAGGCCTTTGAAGTGGAGGCGGGGTGGCAGGCACCTTGCCTGAGGGGGTGTGAATAAAACTAGGATCTAGGTCTGATTGTTACAGTTTTTAACAATTCTCCCTCTGCACTTCATCCCTCGCTAACAACCTCAGTTAAACCCCAATGCAACCGCGTCAACTGAGGCTTTTTGATTAGAAAAAACCTCTGTGCGCAGTTTTATGGCACCAAGGGGGGCAATGTCATTCAGTTAAGGATTTCAGTTTGCTTTTATCGTGGGCTTCCGGTTGCCGCAAAACCCCCTCCCGGCCTCCCCCTTTTTAAGGGGGAGGAGCAGAACACCTTCAAACCCGGCAACTTTGCTCCCTCCCCTTAAAAAGGGGAGGGCCGGGGTGGGGTTTCTGGGTGAGAGAAAATAGCTCGAAAGACGGGGCAAATTCCTTAACTGAATGACAATGCCCCAGGGGCAAGGCTGCGCGCCTGGGGCCAGGTTTTGCTGCTGTGGACTATGCGCAAAACCCGCAAGGGTGCCTGGGCCGAGGGTTGCTGGAACACTACCAGGTAATGGGGCAGCAACACCAACTCTAAGGTGCCGGCCACGCGCCCGGCAGGCAGCAGGGCAGGGTTGGCGGCCGCTTGGGCTAGTTTGGCGGTGAGGTCGTGATCCCAATTGATGGCATCGGCGCTGGATTGCTCCGCCAGCAATGCCACTATGGCCTGCCGGTCCGCCAGGGCCTGCGCCTGCCAGATCAACTCGCTCATGGCGCCACCGCCACTAAGCGTGCCTTAAATTGGGCCATGGCCTGCTCAACGGCCTCGTTACTCAAGGACGCCGTGGGCTGCAGGCTTTCGTTTACCTGGCTGCGAAACCAGGTGTCGTAGGCTTCGGCGCCGAGCGCACGCTTTAATACTTTTGGCCGCAAGGGGCTTATGACCACTTCTATATCCGCCGCCTGCGCCTGCTCAATATCCACCTGAAACTGGTGAATACCGCGCGCTTTTAATTGCATCACCACCGTCTCAAAATGCCGGAAGACACGCATATTGCGCCCTACGACCAGGGGCCACTCGCCCTCTGTATTGCGCAAGAATACCGACCAATAACCCTTGGCACCGACCACGCGGGCGCTCATGGCAGTGGCTGATGCGCTGAAGGACGACGGGGAATGGGATATGGATTGCGCCATGGGACAGTACCTCTGCATGGTTAGGTTATTTCCCTCTGTGCCTGTGGCAGAGGGGCTTTTTTATTAACCCGGCGACAAAAAAGCTCGTCCTGCTCTAGTGTGTCTGGGCCGCACTAAAAAGGTGGGGGAATTCTCGTGTATTCGCGGAGCTTGCTTCGGCTGGGCCGCCCTATTAACCCGGCACTAAATCAGCCGGTTAAAAATCCTGCTGGGTAAACAACAGCCTGAAAACGCCCTTTGTGCGGCGGATAGTAGCGGCTGCAGCGGCGCCTATGTGTGAAGTTATGATGACAGCAGACAACTGGCCCACAGGCCATGGCTTTGGAGCTAGGCAAATTGCCAACTTTGTTAAAGGTTCTTTTTCTGGAGGTTGCCTGCATCCAAACCGATTGCCGGGCGCGTCTTAAGAGTACATACATTAATTGGAGACACCCCATGAAAACCCACCGCTTTATCGACAGCCTCGGCCACTACTTAATATGCCTAGTCATCTGTGTTTTTATCGCTGCGCCCCTAGTGTCTCAGGCTGAGGAGCTGGCGGCGGCGCAAAATCCTGCCGTGCAGCAGATGATTCAAAGCTTTAACCCTTCGGACGCGGCCGATAGTAACCTTGTGCCTGTAGTGGCAATTGTGGCCGTGTTTGGCGGCCCAGTGTGTGTTCTGCTGGTGTTAATCCTGCAGCATTACCGCACCCAAATGCGCTTGGCCGATTACCGCCGGGAGGCCATCGCTAAATTAATTGACGCCGGTAAAGATGTGCCCGAGAGCCTGTTATTTTTTCAGGAATTAACGGGCCCCCAGCAGCCGCACAAAAATGTTCAGCGCGGTTTAGTGAGTGTGGGTTTTGGCCTGGGAATAGGTATTTTTCTCTGGGCGATGAACGGCCTGGCGGCGGGCACCTTTGGGCTTATATTTGTTGGCATAGGCGCGGCGCAATTAATCGCCTGGCAGCTAACCCGCACCCAGCAGAATAAATAGAGCATTCGGCAGTGCTTGTATCCGATCAGGAATTAATTCAGCGCGCTGTAAACCTGCGGGACCAGCGCGCGTTTGCTCAGCTGGTGCTACGTTATCAATCCCAACTGCGCACCTGGTGCAGGCGCCTGTGTAATGGCGATGCCGCGCAGGGCGACGATTTAGCGCAAGAAGTATTTATCAAAGCCTACGGCGCTTTAGGGGCATTTAAAATGGAGGCTAAATTTTCCGTTTGGTTGTACCGCATTGCATTTAATGCCGCCGCCAGTAAATGGCGACGCAAAAGCCTTGAATGGTGTGATTTAGATGAAGTGCCGGAATTTAATGATGAGCAGGATAATGCAGGCGCCATCATTAATGCGCGTTACTTAAACGAGGCTGTTGAGCGTTTAAGTGAACCGCAACAAATTGCCCTGCGCCTGTGTTATGAAGAAGATTTATCCCACAGCGAAGCGGCCAGCCTGATGAATATTCCGCTGGGCAGCCTAAAATCCCATATCAACCGTGGCAAGCAGCGTTTAAAACAACTCTTGGCGGATTGGAGCGAATAATATGAGTGACGAGCAAACCCCTACGCATTTATTTGACGAAGTATTAAAACAGCAGCTGCACAATTCCAGCACCTATATTGCCGATGAAGGCTTTAGCGCCGCACTGATGCAACGCCTGCCGCGCCGCCGCTTTAGGCTGGGCATTATGGGCTGGCTGGTGGTGAGTATCAGCAGCCTTGTGGGCGCCTTTTTTGCCGTGCCAGCCTTGTTGGCTCCGGTGTTTATGTGGGCGGCGGCGCTTAACCTTGCGAGCGTTGTGCAGATAGGTTTGGCTATGGCCGCCGTCACTCTAGTATTTGTGGCGGGTTGGATGGCGCGGCAGTTGGATTGGTTTTAGCTGCGTTTATTAATCCGGCTCGTGGCGTTATTAACCCGCCACACAATGTCGCCGGGTTAATAGCTTTCCTAGCGTTTTAAATACTGCTGAAAAAATCCAATCGCCATTTGAAAACCCAATAAATGCAATTGCGCATCGTAGCGCTCGCCCTCATCGCGCATAAAGGCGTGTTGGCCGTTAAATTCATGCCAGGTGAAATTTAAATTATGCCCGCTGAGCAATTGGTACACCTCGGCGCGCGAGTGAGCGGGAATATGCGGATCTTGTTTGCCCCACACCATTTGCAGCGCGCCTTTAATCTGCCCCGCTAGGCTGCGCGTTTCGTTGCCCGCCTGTGCGGGTATAACACCACCGCTGTGAATATCCGTGGCGTAAAAACAACTGGCCGCCAAAATGCGCGGGTTAATTGCGGCGCGAAAGGCGAGGTGCCCGCCCAGGCACACACCCATAGTGCCAATGGCACCGTTGTGATGGGCCAGGCTATCGCAGTAGGCAATGAGCGCCTGAGTATCGCTATCGTGGGCTTCTAAATATTTTTCTGCTTTATCGGCGTTACCCTTATCGCGCCCGGCGTCGTCGTAACCTAATACACAGCCGAGGGGATTTAATTCGTGAAAAACCTCCGGCACTAAAACAATAAAACCGTGCCCAGCTAACATTTGTGCGGCGCGGCGAATAGGGCCGGTCTGCTGAAATATCTCCGAATAAAAAATCAGCGCAGGATAGCGGCCTGCCTCCACCGGCTCATAAACATAGGTGCGCATGGGGCCTGTGGCGGTGGGTAAATCTACGCTGTGGTTGCGAATGAGCATATGCAGATCTCTAAAGGATTTTTTGAAAGGTAATGGGGGTGTAATACAGGTGTCATAATAACCGAAAACCTGCCCACAGATTTATTGCCCCGGCGGGTTAATAAGCGCGCTGAAGCATCGCCCTGAGTTTATGTCACATTGGTAATAAATCCTGAATAAAACCGCAATAATTGGCGAGTAGGCTGCTGCAAAGTATTTTTGGAGCTGGCCATGAAGCGCTTGTTAACCCTATTTATTCTGCTGCTACCCCCCCTGTTGGCCCAGGCCTGGTGGAACGAGGAGTGGGCCTACCGCGTGCCCTTGGTGCTCGACACCAGCAAAACCGGCGGCACATTAAGCCAGGCTCAACAACAGGTGCCGGTGCTGGTGCGTTTACATGCCGGCAATTTTGAAGACTTTTTTTCTCTGCAGGAAAATCTCGCCGACCTGCGTTTTATCGCTGAAGACGATAAAACAGCGTTAAATTTTCAAGTCGAACATTTTGATTTAATCAGCCAGGTTTTATTGGTTTGGGTGGTGGTGCCGGATATTAGCCCGGATAAAATCGCCAAAATTCATATGTACTACGGCAACGCACAGGCTACCGCTGCCGATAAAAATGCCAGTGTATTTAGCCCGGCTAACGCACTTGTGGTGCATTTTAATAATGGCAACGAGGCGCCGCAGGATGCCAGCGCCAATAAACTGCCCATTAATTTTCAGGCCGGTGAACACTCTACGACGGGTTTAATCGGCGCAGCCGCTAAATTTACGCCAGCCAGCCAATTGCAGGTTAATAATACCGGCGCGCTACGGCTGGCCAGCACCAGCGGCGGCGCCATTAATTTTTGGTTAAAAGTGCCTGCCGCTGCGCAAGGGCGCCTGTTGAGCATGCAAGGCGGTGCCGATGCGCTGCATTTGGATATAGCCGATGGCAGTTTAAATCTGCAGCTGGGCAGCACAAAAATTACCGCTGCCAATGCTGTGGCGCCGGAGCAGTGGCAGTTGGTGAGTGTTTTAATAAATGCTGGCCAGCTGCAACTGGCGATTAATGGCAAGGTGCAGGCGCAGGGCACTTTTGCCGTGGCGGAATTATCTGGCAATTTAATATTTGGCCAAGAGACAGGCGCCAATGGATTTAGCGGTGAATTGGATGAAATCAGCGTCTACAACCAAGCAGTGGCGCCAGGGTTTATTGAATTTTTAGCCAAAAACCAAGGCATGAGCGACACCTACCTGAGAGTTGAAAAATCCGAGCAATTAGGTGCGGGTGGTGATGCAGGCGTATACAAAACCATTATTAACAGCATGGACCATATCAGCTGGGTAGTGGTGTGTATTCTTTCCGTCATGATGGTAATAGGCTGGATCATCATGGTTGCCAAATGGTTTTATTTGCGCGCTGCCAATAAAGACAACCGGGCATTTTTGCGCGAGTACGAAAAACTCGGCAACCGCGATCCTGCATTATTAGATTACGATTTAGAAGGCAATAAAGACGCTTATGCCGACATGGGGCCGATTGTGCAGGCATTATTCGGCAAACACGATCACTACCAAAGCTCGCCCATTTTTCATTTATTTCATCGCGGTATGAAAGAAGTCAAAGCCCGCAGCGGCGCAACTTTAAGTGCTGAAGCGGTAACTGTATTAGGCCCGCAAGCAATTAATGCAATTCGCGCAGCATTAGATGCACAAATGACCCGTGAAATTCAAACCATGCAAGCCAAAATGACCTTTCTTACCATGTCGGTCAGCGGCGGCCCCTTTATTGGTTTGTTCGGTACAGTGGCAGGTGTAATGATTACTTTCGGCGCCATTGCGGCGGCGGGCGATGTCAATATTAATGCAATTGCACCGGGTGTTTCGGCAGCGCTGGTAGCGACAGTGGGCGGCCTATTAGTGGCTATTCCCGCTATGTTTGGTTACAACTATTTAGCGGGAATTATCAAGGATACTATTGCGGATATGCGCGTATTTGCCGACGAATATGTAGCTAAATTAGCTGAATATTACGGGGAGTAATAAACATCATGAAAATGAATGATGAGCTGGCAGCCTACGACGAGATTAACGTAACGCCTATGTTAGACCTTGCTTATGTGTTGTTGGTAATTTTTATTATTATGACAACCGCCACAGTGCAAGGCATTAAGGTTGATTTACCCAAAGCCAGCAGCACACCGAGCCTGGCAAAACCTAAAACCAAAGCGATTAGCATTGCTGCTGATGGCACTGTGTATCTAGACACATTTCCTGTTTCAATGGCCGAGTTAGAAAACCTTCTGCGTCAATATAAAACCGCCGATCCCACTTTGCCTGTCATTATTAAAGCCGACGCACAAATCCCCTACCAAAATGTGGTGGATGTGTTGGATTTAATGGGGCGTTTGGAAATTACCCAGCTGGGCTTGGTTACTAAAAAGCTGGTTAAGTAATGATGCAAGCGGAAAAGGCTTCACTAAAATTTCGCCTCCTTTGGCTGTTGGCCGGTTTGTTAATTGTGGCAGTTGTAGGCTTGGGTATTTATTACCTGCGTGTTTATTTAGCGGCTAACAGCGGCCCGGCCAAAAAAGTCGTGCAGCAACAAATTACCCTGGTGGCACCTCCGCCGCCTCCGCCACCACCCCCGGAGCCGCCCAAGCCCGAGGTGGAAGAAGAAAAAATTCCTGAAGAAACACCTCCTGAGCCGGAGCCAACCCCAGAGCCAACACCCAGTGAAGCGCCTGCCGGTGACGATTTAGGTCTGGATGCAGATGGCGGCGCGGGCGGCGATGGATTTGGTTTGGTTGGCCGCAAAGGCGGCCGCGATTTTCTCGCCGGTGGCAGCGGCCCAGGCAGTTATACCAATGCATTTAAAGAAAAAATCAACGCGCTGTTAAGTGATGACGAAGAATTAAAATATGCAAAATACACAGCTGTATTGCGTTTTTGGCTGAAAGCAGACGGCTTGGTTGAGCGATTTGAAATCAGCCAATTTAATGGTGACCCGGCGGTAAAAAAACGTGTGGAAATGGCCATGGCGGCGATTAAACAATTTGGTAAACCGCCAGAGGATTTGGCGCAGCCGATTAACTGGCAGGTTACCTCAAGTCTTTAAGCTAAAAAGGCTCTGATTAAATAGTCGTATGCCGCTTTAGTCAGAGGATTCCTAAAACTGTGCATCTAGGGCCGACCTTTTGCACCTGTCGAATTATGTATGCGAGATTATTCATGTTAAAAAGCCAAGGCCACACATTTCATCGTCTGTGTATGGGTTTAACCGCGTTGGCACTGTGTGCCCAGGTGCAGGCCGACGCGCCGAGCAATATTGAGTTGATAAAAATGCTTGTTGATAAGGGCGTGATTAGTGTTGACGAAGCCAAGAAAATAATTGCCGATGAAAATGCCAAAAAAGCGCCCGATAACACTACGCTGCGCGTAACCCATGTGCCCGAAGCCGTGCGTGAAGACATAGCCAATAAGGTGCGCGCAGATGTAAAACAGGATGTGGCGGGGGAAGTCTTAGCCAAAGCAAAAACCGAAGGCTGGGGTATAGCAGGTGCCTTGCCGGATTGGTTGCGGCTGCTTAAATTCAGTGGCGATTTTCGCCTGCGTGTGCAGCAAGATACCTTTGGTAGTGACAACGCCGCACTATCGGTGATTGATTATCAGGTAGTGAACGAAAAAGGCAGCCGCACCAAGGCGGCTGAAAAAGCATTTATTAATACCACGGAAGATAGGTTGCGACTGCGCAACCGTCTGCGCCTGCAGTTGGATGCGAAAATAAATGACGCAATTGATTTTCGCACTCGCTTAGCTACTGGCAATGCACAAGACCCGGTGAGCACCAACCAAACCCAGGGTAATTATGGCGAAAAACAGGCCATTGCGCTGGATCAAGCCTTTGTGGCTGGCCGCTTTTTTGATCGCCAGCTGGATATAAAACTCGGCAGAATGCCAAGCCCATTCGCCGCCAGCGATTTAGTCTGGGATGCCGATTTAGCTTTTGAAGGTATCACCAGCGCCTGGACGCTCAAACCGAAAAAAAATAACGAAGCGGGCGTATCAGCAACCTTTTTAGCAGGTGTTTTCCCTATCCAAGAAGTGGAGTTGTCGCCGCAGGATAAATGGCTATACAGTATGGAGGCGAGCATTAATTGGCAACAGAAAAATAATAATAAATTGCGTGTCGCTCTGGGCTATTTTGCCTTTGACAATATAGCAGGGGAAAAAAACAGCCTCGATAGCAAATTAACGGACTACAGTGCACCTAAAAATATGCAGCGCGGTAATAGCGTATTTAATATTCGTTCGTCCAGTGCGCCATCTTCAGCTGATGAATTATTTGCCTTGGCAGCAGATGTGAATGATTTGGACTTGACTCTGGTGTACGACATACCCACTGCGAGTGGTCGGCATGTAATTTTGTCGGCCGATTATGTAACCAACATAGGCTACGACGAAAATGCAGTGGCTGCTGCTATGGCGCAGCCCAATAGCGCAGAGCCGAATTATGCGCAGCAAACTGACGGCTATAAATTAGCGGTGCTCTGGGGGGTACCTAAACCCTCTAAGCGCGGAGAGTGGAATGTTGATTTTGCCTATCGCCATTTAGAGCGCGATGCAGTGTTAGATGCCTTTACCGACTCGGACTTTTTATTGGGGGGTACAGATAATAAGGGGTATGTAATTTCCGGTGAATATTCTGTGTTGGACAATACCAATATTAAGCTAAGCTTTTTAAGCGCATCGAGTATCAACCCCGTCACTAATGCCAAAAATAATAAACCTTCGGACTTTGATAGCGATAGTGTACAACTTGATTTTAACATTAAATTCTAAGAGGGTATGCCTATGATTAGTCGATACATATTAGCCTTAAGCCTGCTAGTTGCATATGTGCCGGGTGTACACGCCGCTGGTGATGAGCAAAAAGCAGCACTGGCAAAATCACAATATATGTTGCGCCAGCTGACGGCAGAAAAAGCAGAAGTGGAGAAAAAAAACAAAGAGCTAGATGACGCTAATAAGACCTTAAAAACACAGCTTGATAAACTGCAAAACGAACTAAGCATTAAAAATACCCAGCTTAGCCAGTGGCAGATCAAAGCCCAAGAGCAACAAGACGCTCTGGTAAAAACCCAGCAGGCAAGTGGCCAGCAACAAAAAGAATTAGAACGTTCGGCGGCACTCATTAACCATCAAAAAACCAACATAGAATCGAGGCTGCAAACCCAGCGCGCCAATCTCGGCCTATGCATGGAGAACAACCGAAAACTGTACGATATTAATAAAGAGTTGGTAGCCAACTACCAGAATAAAGGTTTTTGGGCGGTTGCCAAACAAAAAGAGCCTTTCACCGGCAAACAACAGGTTGAAATTGAAAAACTTGCCCAGGAATTTCAGTATCGGCTTGATGATGCGGTAGTCATTGAACAGGGCTTGGAATAAGGTCTTGCTCTTAACCCGGCAATACGTCTGGTAAATAAAGTGTTTTAAATATTACGCAAAGCTCATTCGTTTATAAAAACCCACCCGCCTAGCTCCGATAGCCTGCTATGCAGCTAAAGAGATACGCTGGTGGGTTTTTTATGTTCAGGTAGATCCCTTAATAACCATTATTCACAATATTTGCTTATTCTCTAACGCGCCAATACGCCAGCCCCCAGCAAAAAATCTATTGATAATGTTCAAATGATAGTGTGCAGTTGGATGCGTGTTGTCGCTAGAAATTCGCGCGACAAAATGACGACTAAGTGTCACACAATCTTCATTAAATTTACTTACGCTTTGTCCATTCATCATTGGCTTAAGCGTTACTTTCATGAAATCTCTGGCGAAACTTCCTATTTTGGCGACCACTCTGCTTGCCTGTGCACTTGTTACAGCCTGTGGCAGCGGTAAAAAATCCTCCTCACCCGCAGCAAGCTCCAGTAGCTCTACAAGTTCTAGCGGCAGCACCAAACCCACGCCTATTAGCAACACGCTTACTGTAAAGGTTGAAGGCCTGGCCGGTAAACTTGAGCTGAGTAATGGGAGCGATCTGCTGTCGATTAGTAGCAACGGCGACACTCAATTTGCTAAAAGCGTTGAGGTGGGTGTGAGTTACAACGTACAAATTGTCTCCCAGCCTGAAAATCAGCTGTGCAGTGTAAAAGATGGCCGAAAATTGATGGTGGCTAGTAACAATTTGCCCGTTAAAATTGCCTGTTCTGACGGCTTTGGTGTAGAGCTTGATATCACGAAACCTGCGGATTTAAGCCTTAAAAATTTGCAAGTGGTGAGTAATTATCAGCGCCTGGGTGGTGAGAATGACCCCGCCCTAACGGTGGATAGTAAACTTAAAACCAGCCAAAATAGTTTTGTTGCCTTGCGAAGCAATAAAGACGAAAAGACTTATTTTATCAGCTACGTTTATGGGGCAGGCCAAACCCGCCTAAAACTCGATGCTGAGCATACCGCGCTAGCCTTATTGGTGATGGAGCCGAGCATTGCTGATGCATTAAATAGCCACAGGCTTAGTGTATCTGATTTTTACGATTTAATTGCTCCCTTAAATGCGCAGAAAAATCGCCAGTTGGATGGTGAGCTGAAAAAACTCGCCGACGAAATTAGCCGCCAGGTGGATAAAAATACCGATTTATTTTCTGCTACGGCAAGCCTAGGCCCGTTAATCGATAAAGCCTTAATGCTAGCGCTGGATAAAATTGCCAATTTACCCTCAGTTGAGCCTAAGGCGAGCGCAATAGCTGCTGCTGATACCGGTGTTGAAATTTCGCTGCAAAACTTGACGGATACTAAAGTAAAAGTAACCTTTAACAACACACGCCAAAGAGCGCTGGCGATTAATGGCTTTAAAGATCAAACCGCGCCGCTGTTAGTTGATGCTCAGGCTAGTAATAGCCTGGAGCAAACAATCGAAGCTGGAAAATTCTACACACTCAGCGCAACTGTTGAAGGCCCAGGTAAAATCGGTGCCACTAAGGCCAGTGCAGCGGCCTATCAAGCGGCAATACTGCGCAGTAGTCTGGTGGATTATTTTATGCCGAGCTTGGTTTATTTTAGTGGCGGTAAAAACCTTAGCGCAGATTTAGCTTTGGAGTGTTTATCGGCGGATGATGAACAGGATTTAACCACGGCAGCAACCGCTGTTTGGTCTAGTCTGCAGGCCGTGCTAGAACAAGACAATTATTACAAGCCCTATCATACGCTGGCCGATAAATATCGCGCCTATTGGGCAGACCCTGCGCATATGGATACACTTATAAACTGCGCAAGCTTAGGTTTATCGGGTTTGAGTCAGGCTGAAAAACAACTGGCCAAAATCCATTTGACCAGTTTGTTCAAAGGTTTTAACCAGTTGCGTGAGCCTGCCAGTGTTAAAGAAGATTTATTTCGCACCGCAAAACAATCGGCTCTGGTAAACGCCATTGTGAATTCAGCAGCGCAAACGATCTGGAATTACACCAATGCCTTTACCTTGGACATAAAAGCCCCCGCACAAATTGATGATGAAAACGAGGCTGAATTTTCTGCACGCTGTTTAGATGGCGCTAAAAAAGAAGTTGCCTGCACGCTGAGTTGGACTTTAGAAGATACACAACTCACTGGCGGCGCCATTAAATACCAGTTTAAAAAAGCCGCTAGTCAAGTGGTTAATCTAGTGGCCACTGGCCCCAATGGCGCGCAGGTGAGCCAGTCAATTCAGGTGGCTGTTGCACGCAAAGGGTCTGCTATTTGGGTTGCCAAAAAAGATGCCGCGCTAGCTTTAGATACAGCAAAACCCCTGGATTTTGAGTCAGTATTTATAGGTACTAAATTGCCGACTACCTTGGTAATTAAAAATACCGGTAATGCACCCTTGGTGATTAGTTCTATAGCTGTAGAGGGCGCAGGCTTTAGCCTTAATTTAAATGCAGTCACAATTGCCGTGGGTGCAGAGCAACCATTTGAGGTGTTATTTAGCCCCCAAGCGGTAGCCACCTACAGCGGCCTGCTGTCTATTGTGTCTAACGATAAGTCTGTGCCCAGTATTCAAATCACTCTGGCGGGCGAGGGTGCGCCTGCGGTGTCCATAGGTAAATATGCAGTGGTAGAGGATCAGGTTGTTCGCGAAGAAGTGGTGGCACGTACCAATGAAACCGCTATTAGCGGCGATGAAGAATTTGCTCAATTAAGATTGTTGGGTAATAACACTGATCTATTCCCGCAGATTTCCTTGCAGCTGGATAACTTCAATGGCCCAGGTATATATTCACTCTACGATACAGATGAGCGCAATTGTTTAGCACTCTATTCTGCCGCCAAAGATTATACCCAGCAATATTGTACAACTGCGCAGGAGGGCGGCAGCCTTGTTGTGACGGCAATTTCCGCCAGCACCTACCAAGTGGACTATGACTTCTACGCGGTTAATTGCACCATCCCTACCGGCGGTAAACCCTGCACGCCTAAAGTTATTCAATTGCGCGGCACTACCAAGGTTGCAAAAGCCATATTAGAACCGGTTGCGGTAACGCCCGTTACTACGTCCATTCAATAACCACATGTAATTAACTTCGCCACTAAAGCCTGCACCTGCAGGCTTTATTTTTTGGGCTTTGCACAAGTCTGTTGTCTATTTAAACGCTTTTTAACTCGGCACTAAAACCTGCCGGGTTAATAATTTTCCTATCCTCCCCAGTTTATCAGCGCCCAGGCTTAAGCCGTGGGTTTTGATAAATGACCCTTTGGCCCCTGATGGGGCCTTTTTTATGCCCGTTTATTTCCCATCCAGGCGTTGGTTGCGCGTGTGTCTTTTAAGGCATCACCGCCATTTGAATGTGCTCCTTTAGTCTGAGTACGGCTTATTATTAGCCTTAGGCAATTGTATGCAATTTTTTGCACGAAAATTTATCTGCTTTCGTCATAAAAACCGCATTAAAACGTCAAAAAAATTTAGTCAAAATGTAAACCAACTCAAGCGCTAAAGTGCTTATAGTGTGCCTACATTATACCTACTATAAATAATTAATCTTGAGGCACACAATGCAGACGAAACGTAAGAATATATCGGTGCGGATGAGCTCTTGGGAGCAGAAACGGGTGCGTGAGATAGCTGAGCGTTTAGGGGTAAAAGAGTCGGACATGATTCGTTATTCCATTAGCAACACCCTGGGCAAATTGATGCCCTTCCATGATCGCTCCTACAAGGGCGCAAGCCTGATGCCTGCTGTTTTGGATAGCGCGGAAGAATTACTGCGTTACTTCCATCTGGATGCCGAGCAGCTCAATAAAATTATTAACGAGGGCGTTGACGACCCACACAAACGGGTCGCTGAAGAGGATTTAGAAATGCTGGTGTTGGGGCATTTTAATGAGCAATACATTCAGCAGCGCTTAGCTGAATTGTGTGAAGGGCCAGTTGATGGCCATCAAATACACCAGGCGCTGCGCGATTACCTAGTGCGCAAATATATCTCTGCCAGCATCCAACCTTTAACCACGGCTTAATTTTTTATTTATTTTTGGAGAATTTTTATGCAATTTAAAAGCGTACTTTTAACTATGGCCTTAGCCGGTGGTGTAAGCCAGTTGACCCATGCCGCAAGCGTTGACATAGCCGCCAGCAGCTCGGATGCCTGGAATAAAACTGTGGTAGGCACCTATGTAAAAAACACCAAAATCCATTTTTCTGATTCTGGAAAGTACACCATTAATCTGCAGGATACGGGTTTTGTGGGAAATTTTGAGATGCTCGGCGCCATGATTTCATCGCCTGCAACCAAATACGTCGATATGGTTTTATCGCCAGAGCAGAGGCTGAAGCAACAAAATTTTACCATCGACAAAGCGGGCGACTATTTCCTAAGTGTCTTCGCTATTGCCGATTCAATTAATCGGCCTGCTACTTTTAATCTATCGGTGAACGCCGTGCCTTTGCCTTCGGCAGTAATTTTTATGTCGTCTGCTTTAATGGGCTTGGTGGCTTTTATGCGCCGTCGTAATGGGCAAGCTAAGGGCTAGCGCTAAACCGAAGCCGTTATGGAGCCTTTAAATCAATAAATTAACTCTGTAGTTGTGATGAAATGAAATGCAGCCTAATCCGGGGATTTGCTCTAAACCCGGATTGGGTTTCACTTTATCCGGGCTAGGCCATGGAGCAACAATTCTTACCTTCATGACATCGACGCTAAAATTAGCCACTACTTGGCGTATATTGTTTGTTAGTGATGATGACTGCCCGGCAGGTTCTGATCAACAGGGTTTAATGCGCACCGTAACGAACCTAGCTCGTGCATGAGCCCATGTTTGTATGTCAGCAGTTGGCAGCGCTTAAACCCCATATTGCAATATTAAGTTCATATAGCCAGGTTAGAGTGTCATAAATGAAACACTTGGATTCAACTATGCTTGCTTTTGCTAAAAAATATTGCTGGTTTTTTGTGGGCTCCTGTGTGTTGGCTATGGCTAGCCGTGCTGCTGAACCCACAGCTGCGCCTGCTTTAGCCAATAAAGATGGCTATTCTTTGCAAGCGGGTGACCTAATTGAATTAATGGTGTGGAAAGAGCCGGATCTAAGCCGGGAAATATTAATTGGCCCGGATGGATTTATTAGTATTCCTTTAATTGGCGCGGTGGAGGCCAAGAATAAAACCCTGGATGAATTGCGTTTGGATATCAAAAAACGCTTATCCACTGTGGTGAACGAGCCTAGCGTTAATATTAGTTTGCGCAATGTGGCGGGCAATAAAATATTTATTCTAGGTAAGGTGGCCCGCCCCGGTGAATATCCTCTATCGCAACCGGTAGATGTTTTACAAGCGCTCAGTAAAGCCGGTGGGGTTACACCCTTTGCCGATGCCAGCGATATTAAAATCATTCGCCGCACGGGGCAGGACCAGGCGGTGATTCGATTTAATTACAATCAAGTGGAGCGCGGTAAACACCTGGAGCAAAATGTAACTCTTGCTAGTGGCGATACTATTCTTGTGCCCTAAATTTATTTTAGCGCGGCCTGGGGTGGTGTGGGCATTGGGTTTTAGTGCATTAGGCGCATGCGCTCTTTCAACGCCGTGCACTGCTGCGGATATTAATTGGGCTGCCGATATGCAATCGCGTGTGCAGTATCAAAATAATGTCACCTTATCCGAAGCCAACCCCATAGCAGATACGTCGGCACAGATGGCGCTGAATTCTCGGCTGTGGCGTAAAACCCAGACACAGGAAAGCGAACTGAGCCTGGCGCTAAAAGACGACAATTATTTCGAGCACAACGAATTTGAGCAGGACCTACGCAGCCTGTCTTTAGATCACATTATTAAGCGCGAGTTGGATAGTTATTCGCTGCAAGCAGATATCAATCGATCGACAACCCTAGGCAATGGGTTTGAGTCGGGGGAGTTTGTACGCCGTAATGTTGCGGTTAGTAGCCGTGCTGCCAATGCCAGTGCTAATCGCTATTTAAGTGAATTTATATCGGTGAGCTTAAGCGCGGGGGTAACGCGCGTGCGTTACCAACATTTTCTCGATAGCGATAACCAGGATTATAACGACCAACAATATTCTGCCGCATTGAGGTATCAAGATTCTGCCAATGCAGATTGGCAGTTGGCTTTATATGCCGATTTGCTCGACCAGCTGCAAAGTGGGTTAATGGTGGATACCACAGGTGCAACTCTGCAGCGCAGTTATAAATGGAATGAACTTTGGTCGCTCAGTGGCAAAATAGGCCGCCGTAAAACCCAATTTACTGGCCGCACTTTTTTTGGCAGCCAATTTACGCAAGAAAATTATGCCCGCGTATCATCCCTGGATATTAAACGCGCTGGCGAAGTGAGTCGTTGGGGGATAGGTGTCAGCGAAGACCTATCACCGCGTATAAATGGTGTGGTTGATGAAACTCAACGAGTGGGTATCTGGTGGGAAACAAAACCCCTAGAGCGCGCAACCCTGAAATTAAATATCAGCCATGTACAACGCAAACCTATTAATACTTCATTTTTTAGCGACGATGCAACCCGCTACGATACCCTAAGCGCAGCCTGGCAATACACACTCAGCGAAAGCCTGAGTAGCGATATACAACTGCGTTGGGTGGAGCGAGCAATTACCTCCCGCGCCAATCGCGACGACGCAAATAGTGGTATGGCGTCTATAGGCCTGCGTTGGCAAGTGCACCCTTAATATTGATGAGTGGCAAAAAGTTTATGGTTAATTCGCAATTTGATATAGGTGAGTTAAAACGGATTCTAAAGCGGCGCAAGAAACCCGCACTTTGGGTGGGCGCGGGTGTATTTATACTGGGCGTATTGGTGGCTATTTTGGTGCCGCCTACCTATGTGTCCTCCTCGACTATATTAATTGAGCAGCAAGAGATCCCGCAGGATTTGGTGCGCTCTACAGTGACAAGTTTTGCCGATCAGCGCATCCAATCGATCACCCAGCGCACTATGACCTTTGCTAATTTAAGCGAGCTGATTAAAAAATACGACCTCTATGCGGATGATCGTAAATCAGAGCCCATGGAAGTAATTATTGAATATATGCGCCGGGATATTAAAACAAAAATCATCAGCGCCGACGTGGTTGACCCACGCAGCGGCAGGCCAGTAGAAGCCACTATTGCATTTTCGATTAAGTACCACAGCCGCAGTGCTGATACAGCTCAGAAGGTGGCCGGTGAAATTACCAGTTTGTTTTTAAATGAAAACCTAAAAAACCGTAAAGAAATGGCCAGTTTAACAGAGGAATTTTTGGGTAAAAGCCTTGAGGAAGAGCGCGATAAATTAAAAGCGCTGGAGACAAAACTAGCCCAGTTTAAGCAGGATCACGCCAAGGAACTGCCTGAATTTAATCAGTTTACGCTCTCAACTCTTGAGCGCACGGAATCTGAGGTGCGTGAGCGCACGGCCCGTTTGGACGCATTGCAGGAGCGCAGGATTTATTTAAAAGGTGAACTGGCGCGCCTAGGGGCTAGCCGCATTGTAACAGGCGGGGATTTAAACGGCTTAACGCCGGAAGACCGCTTGCGCTATCTGTATAATCTATCCCTGCAGCTTAAAACACAGTATGGGCCAAATCATCCCGATGTGGTGCGCACCAATAACGCCATTAATGAATTGCTAGCAAGCGGCGCTCAACTTAGAGATAAAAGTTTTCTTAAGGATATTAAACAGCGCCGGGAGCAAGAACTTAGTTTATTGGAGAGTAAATATTCGTCGACTCATCCTGATGTGTTGAAACTGCGCCAACAAATCGAGCAGATGGGCAAACTCGAAACCACAGCCGTATCGAGTAATTTTGACAGCTCGAATAATCCTGATTACATTCAGTTGGCCGCTCAGTTGCAGGCAATTGAACAGAATTTAATATCGGAACAATCAATCATTGGCAGCTTGCAAGAGAAAATCCAAAGCCTGCAGGCTGCCCTGAGTCAGTCGCCGAAAGTGGAGCAGGATTATCGTGTGCTTATGCGCGAAATGGAAAATGCCAACCGTAATTTCCTTGAATATCAGGCAAAACAAACCCAAGCAAAATTGGCCACTCAATTGGAGCAGGAACAAAAAGGCGAGCGTTTTACCCTCATTGAGCCGCCCATGCGGCCCGAAGAGCCTGTGAGCCCCAACCGGCCTTTATTATTAGTGCTCGCCGTTATTTTGAGTGTTGCCGCCGCTATAGGCTGTGTATTGGGCTTGGAAAAAATAGACGGCACTGTGCGCTCTGAGGCAGGTTTGCTGCGCTTAAGTGGTGTGGCGCCATTAGTGGTTATCCCCCATATGGCGGCGCAACCCGCAGGCGGCCGCACTTTGGTGCCCTGGCAGCCCTTAGCTATTTCGGCTGGCCTTATTTTAATTGTGTTTTCGCTGGTGCATTTTTTATATAAGCCACTTGATGTGGTGTATTACATATTAATCCGAAAATTTTTAGGTTAGTGATCTCTATGCTTCAGGCCAATCATCATTTCGATTTATTAGCGGCGCAGATTTTTGCCAAATTGCAGGAGCATCAATGGCGTACATTTGGCGTGACCAGCGCGCGCGATGGCGAGGGTAAATCAACAGTCGCGCATCGACTGGCTCTGAGCATGGCGCGCGAGCGCAAACATACCGTGATGTTAGTTGACCTCAACGTATTTAATCCGCAGGTGCACAACTTATTTCGGCGCAAAAATGATCTGCATTTGGGCAAGGTATTAAATGGCTCATTAGAGTTTGCCCAGGTGATTCAAGCTACCGATGTAGAGCGGTTAAAAATTGTTGCCAATAGCCAGTCGGGTATGGCGGGTGCCGATTTGATGAGTTCATTTATCTTTGAACGGCTAATTGCTGAAATTAGCCAGCGGTACGCTGACCGCATCTGCATTTTTGATATGCCATCTTATTTGGAATCTAACGCAGCGCTGACCGTAACACCATTTTTGGACAGTTTATTGCTCGTTGTGCGCGACGGCGTGACACAGACAAAGGATTTACAAGCAGTATCACGTTTGATGGGCGAGCGTAAAATATTGGGTTTAGTTTTAAATGACCTTGCCTCTTAGGGTGAGTTTTTTCGCTAGAAGTGAGTTTTTTCAATGGGGTTTGTGCTAAAAAATCTGTGATTTTAACGAGGTAGGACTTTTAACCCGGCTAGAGTTTTAACGGATCTGGCTTGTTTATACTCCACGCATTCCTTTTTTTGCGTTGGCACACTCAAAAAATAATTGTGCCTATCTCGATTTTATTGCCGATGAAATTCTACCTTTCTCATTTATGGATGTGCTCTGCATCTGTAGGGGTATCGGAGCGCAAATATTTTGTGCACCACAGGCACATTAATCCAAGCCATTAGTAACTAATGACACCTCTTTTTTCTTTCTGGGCTAATAGCGGTACGCAAGCAAATAATACACGGCATCGCAGACCGTCAAAAAGAGGGATCTTTTTGACGGTCTACAGATATGTGTTCGCGGCGCGTGGTTGCGAATGGTGCTGTGTTTATAGGCGTTTGCGGGTGTTATTTAATACCGCTAACAGCCCCAGGCCCAACGCTACCAAAGGCAGCGTAGGTGGGAGTGGCACAGGTGCCATATTGGCGATACCGGCGTAGCTGCCACCTAGGCTGCCGACAACAACACCACTAATTTTAATTAAATAATCGCCACCGCTCAGTGAGGCTGGGCTGATCACTGAAGTGGTTTGCACCGCATTACCAAACACTGTTTGCTGGTTGTGCGCTGAAGTAATTAAAGGCCCGAGGTGCAGCTGATTTCCCTCGAGGTTGCCGTAATACAGCTCGCTGTTAAGGTGTAAACCAAATAACTGTGCAAATGAAATGGAGGCAGTAATACCATTAAAATCTGAGGCTGGCACCGAAAACGCATACCAATCAGTAAACTGTCCCTGTTGCCCGTTAAAACTATTTTGGTAGCTGAGGCTGGCGGGCCCAGCAAAATCACCCAGATCCACCATCTGTGCGCGCGCACTGTGGGCGCATATAAGGGGAGCCACAAGCGCCAAGTGCCTTGCCAATCGGGTAAATAATGAAGCGGGTGTGCGTGCCATGTTGGGTACCTGTAATAATTGCATGATCAATATTGGCGGGGCGAATGCAGTGAAAATTTGTGCGCATTTTTATGTGCGCAAAAGGAGCGTCTTTAGTAGTTTAATTCCAGCCTTATGGTGGGCTAAATACACCTGCCCTCGCTGTATCGAGGTTGGCTAAAACAAGCAGATCCTAGATCTGCCCGATTTATAATCGGTTCAAGACAGCGGATCAGGACGATTTATTTCTCAGTCAAATAACAAGGTTGAAGGCCTATTTAGAGGCTTTTTATACATGCCGGTAATATAACCGACACATATTGTGGCAGCAATATCAGTTTCTCTGCACACTCTGGGCGGGGGTGGTCTACCTGCGCGCACAATACAAAGCAGTCTTTTATCTTGTTGTTTTTAAACGAATTAATTTTTGGTGTGGGCGCTGGCTGGGGCTGCGCTGGCAGAATAATTTTTTGCGACATATGTGTACATTAGGTTGCTAAATTGTGACAAAAAAATCGCGCATTAAAACTGCGTTGCCTAGGCTACACAATCAATATCCGTTGGTTGCTCTGCGCGGATTTTTTGATGCTTAAAATCCAGATTGTTTAATGCCTGTCATAAAAGCGTATTGTGAATCTTTTAGCTGGCGGAGATGAGGTGGTTTATGGCGTCATCTGGCTGCAAAAAAGCCGTGCTGTGATGATCCGCCCGCATAAATAGTGTTGATTTATGTTGGCTGTTTTGCGCACTGAGCCCCTGGTTGCGCCCGCCACAACACAAGCCCTTACAATTATGATTTAGGATGTATCTTATGAATAAAAAGACTTTATGCGCTTTTATTGGCTCGGCAGGATTATTGTTTGCCGCCCATTTAGCGCACGCCGCACCGGTTAGTTTAAAAGTGGAAATTCAGCAGACCAATGACGATGGCAGCCTAGTGAACGGCTTAAAAACCAGTAAAACCTGGGATTTAAGTGATGAATCACTGTGGATGCCCACCAGTGAAGACCCGGAAGTTTTTGATTTGATTAGCACTAGCTTGAAGTGGAAAAATAAAAGTAGCCTGGCATTTGGATCAGCCGCTGAAGTGTATATTAACGATCTAAAATACGATGCAGACCCGCTGTTGAGTTTTGATATTACACTGATGAACAACACGGCGTTTAACCAAACCTATTCGCTTTCCTACAATACACCCTTGCTGCCGATGCTGACCGGTATGGTCAACGCCTCGTCGCAGTTAACGGCGATATTAACCGATGCAAATAACAACGGCGCCGCCAAAATTGCACCGCTCGCAGGCAGCACTATTTTGCAGGCATTTGATATAACTGTTAACGGCAGTGAAATCCCTAAAAATGTCGATATAGGCAATAGTTTTAGTATAGGCGGTGGCACCGCCAGTAAAAACTGGTCGGCGGTTAATACCCTGGTGTGTGGCACAGGTGATTTTGCCTGCGAAACCATGTCCGCAGTATTAACCCTTACGCTATCCAAAGGCGATAAGGTGCGTTTGTATGGTGAGGTGGAACAAATCCAAGCGGTGCCTGTGCCGAGTTCAGCCATTTTATTAGGCTCTATGCTGGCTTTATTGGCAGGTGTACGACGTAAATTGTACGCGGCCTAGTATTATTAACCCGGCGGCCTAAGCCGCCGGGTTAATAACAACCCTGGCGCTTTAGCTTGGTGTGCGGCGCACAAATCCCATGCCCATAGCGCTAAGAGCCATAAAAAATAATGGCAAGGCGGCAGGTACGGGCACGCTGCTAATGGCCTGTGGTTGATAAAGTGGTAAATCAGCCTGGGTAAAGCCGTATACAAATAAGCGGTTTGGGTTAGCTAAGCCGCCTACCGAATTGAGATAATCGTTATCGTTGGCGAGAATTAAAGTATGGTATTGAGTGTTGCCTACCTGCACATCGCTGCCAAAGGCAATGCCTTCTAATTTGGCGGGAATTTGGTTGGCGCTAAAACCCGCCGCAATTAAATTAGAGGTAATATCTAAAAACTGCGTTTTAGCTACCGCTTTAGCGCTCAAGTCGCCACTCATGCCCGCTACGCTTTGTGCATTAGTTAAATCAATTTGGTAGAGTTTTTTGGCAACTGCATTGGTGCCGTCACCTAAGCCTTTACCATCGCGCTCCAGCACTAAAAATTGATTATTGTTCACCGCCAGTATTTCGCTCACGCCAGAGCCGTCGGTGAGTTTATAGCCAAATTCCTGTGTGTTGCCAGACGCTATATCAATAACCACTATACGCACATTTTTGCTTTTATCCTGCAGGGCTGTGGCTTGCATTATGCCGACTAATTTACTGCCGTCGGGGGTAATCGCAAGGCCTTCCATACCTTTATTGGTGGTGCGCCCTGCGGTATTGCCGTTAATTTCCGCCGTTTCGGTGCTGAAACTCTGTGCCACCGTTAAAGACGCAGGCAGATTAAATGTACGCAAGCGCTCGCCCGTGGCTATATTAAATTCGTATACATATGGGCCGTATTCATCAGAAATATAGGCCGTTTTACCATTATTGCTGATGCGAATTCCCTCTGGGTCTAAGCGCGCATTGGCAGGATTGGTGCTGGCACCGGGTGCAAAGTTATCGCTACGGCCAGAAAAATACTGTTTGTCAGTGGTATTAATGCTCGGAATAGCAGAGCTAAGGCCCACTGTAGTGCCATAATTTAATGGGCTGCTACTGTAAAAAAGCGTGGTGGATTCCAGCTGTGCACTAACGCTAAGCGGTAAATTACCGCTGTTGGCAGCCGTTAAGCCCAAGGTTATTTTGTGCGCGCGGGGAATATAGCTGGTGGTGTTATCTACCAAGGCGCCATTGGTGTAATTTTGTGCGTTAGGGCCGCGATCGGGTAATAAATAAAATTGATTGCCGCCTGCATAAGCGATACCCGAGCCCGTGCCACCGAGCACCGCAGCGCTAACGCCTGACTCTAGGGAATAATTTAAGCCGGATAAATCGCTAGTGCCGCTCATTTCACCCACTCCCAATAATACTGGAGCGGCCTGACTGGTGGCACAAGCCAGCGCCATCATCATTGCACTTAATGGTTTTAATACACTACGCATAACTACCTCTTATAGGTTTAATGTAAAACGACCGCAGGCTAGTAAATTAAGCACTAGGCGCTTAATTGCTGGGTTAGGCCTGCGCGATACGAGCTTAAGTGGCGTTAATGACAGTTAGGTGGCAGTTGCCGCAGTTCTCATCCAGAAGTTTTCTGTTAACAATTCAGCATGAGCAGATGGGTTGCCTGGGCGCTCAGTCCAGTGGAGTGAGGCTAGGGTTACTAGGGTTACTAGGGTTGCTAGGGTTAATTGCCACTAGAGATTTTTACGCTTTTGATTTAATTCTCTTTTAAATGTCACGTATGTTAAAAATCCGCCGCAATTAATTCATATATCCTTCACCTGGCTGACATCTGATTTTTTTAGCCTGGAGCTAAATCATTATTAGGATATGTGTATGTGGCGAACCTATTGGGCAATTATGGCCGCAAGCCTTGCGGCAGCGGTTTTACCGGTACAGGCTGAGGTGTATTTTTCCGAATATATTGAAGGCTCAAGCAATAACAAGGCGCTGGAAATTTATAACCCGGCTTCGCAGGCAGTGGATTTAACCGGTTATAGGGTGGAAATGTATTTTAATGGCAGCGCCACCTCAAGCCTAGGTATTAATTTAGTCGGTAGTGTGGCCGCTGGCGGGGTATTTGTTTTGGCCCAGGCCAATGCCGTGGCCGCTATCACGGCGAAAGCGAATCAAACTAATAGCGCCAGTTGGTTTAATGGCAATGATGCGGTGGTATTAAAAAAGAACGGCCAGATTATTGATGTGCTTGGCCAGGTAGGCGCCAACCCCGGTACAGAATGGGGCGTGGGCTTGATGAGCACTGCCGATAATACTCTACGGCGAAAAACCAGTGTTATTCAGGGCGATACGCTCGCAACCGACGCGTTTAATCCGACTGATGAATGGGAAGGTTTTGCGCTGGATAGTTTTGATGATTTAGGCATTTATGCGGCGGCCAATAATGGTGGTACTAATGGCAATTCGCTCGCCGCCTGCGGCAGTGTTTTTACACCTATACACACCTTACAGGGCAGCGGTGATACAAGCGTGCAGCTAGATGCATTCGTTCAAACCGAAGCAATTGTTACCGCCGTTTTTCAAGGGGTAGGGCAGTTGGGTGGATTTTTTATGCAGGCTGCCGATACTGAAGCTGATAATAATGAATTAACTTCTGAGGGTATTTTTGTTGTCTCGACGACTCAGGTGGCGGTTGGAGATCGCGTGCGTGTATTAGGCCAGCTGAAAGAAACCTACGGTTTAACTCAAATACAGGCGCAAGCCATAGCTATTTGCAGCAGTCAACATCCACTGCCGCAGGCGCAATTAATCAGTTTGCCGGTCAATCAATTAAGTCAATTTGAAGCCTTAGAAAATATGCGCGTGACGGCTGCACAAGCCTGGATGGTAAATGAAACCTACCAGCTTGGCCGCTACGGACAAGTTTTATTGGCCAATGGCAGGCTGTATCAACCGACCCATCTGGCCTTGCCTGGCGCACCTGCGTCTGCAATCGCCGCGCACAATATGTTGAATCAAATTATTTTGGATGATGGTAGTAATCAGCAAAATCCAGACCCGGTACTGTTTCCCGCGCCGGGTTTAAGCGCATTAAATACACTGCGCAGCGGCGATCACATAGACCAATTAACCGGCGTGCTGGCCTATGATTTCGGCGCCTACCGAATTTTACCCACCCAAACGCCCACTGTTATTGCAACTAATCCGCGCACCGAACAGGCGCTACTGGTTAGCGGCGCTAATTTGCGCCTGGCGAGTTTTAATTTATTAAATTTCTTTAATGGTGATGGCGCAGGTGGTGGTTTCCCTACAGCGCGCGGGGCGGATAACAGCTTAGAATTATTGCGCCAAAAAGCTAAGTTGCTGAGTGCTCTGGCAGGTTTACATGCTGATTTAGTCGGTGTGTTGGAGGTGGAAAACGACGGCTATGCCCCGGCTAGCGCTCTGGCTGAATTAGTGCGGGATTTGTCGGCATTTACCGGCCAAAATTGGCAATTTATTCATCCGGGTGTGAGTAAAATTGGCACGGATGAAATCGCCCCTGGCATTATTTACCGCAGCGATAAATTACGGGTAATCGGCCATGCGGCTTTATTAACCTCGGCGGTGGATGCACGGTTTTTGGATACCAAAAATCGCCCTGCACTTGCTCAGTCGTTTCAATTAATTGCCACAGGTGCAGCCTTCACGGTGAGCGTTAACCATTTTAAATCTAAAGGCTCCGACTGCAATGATGTGGGCGACCCGGATGTTTCTGACGGCCAAGGCAATTGTGCGCAAACGCGATTAAAAGCTGCTCAAGCCTTAAGCGCGTGGCTCGCGACTCACCCAACCGGAATAATCGACAGTGATTATTTAATTGTCGGGGATTTAAATTCCTACGCCCAGGAAGATAGCATCCAACACTTAAAAGCAGCTGGCTTTACCGATTTAATGGCCCAGTACGAAGGCGAGCAGGCTTATTCTTATGTCTTTAACGGCCAGGCAGGTTATTTGGATTACGCCCTGGCCAGCGCAAGCCTTAAAACTCAAATTCTGGCGGCGCACACCTGGCATATTAATGCCGATGAGCCCTTAGCGTTGGATTACAACCTGGAATTTAAATCGGCTGGCCAGCAAATTAATTTTTATGCGCCCAATGCGTTTCGCTCTTCAGATCACGACCCTTTGGTGGTAAGCCTTAAATTAATTGCCGACTTAGACGGTGATGGCGATGTGGATCGCAATGATGTGACTGTGGTGAGTGCTGCGCGCAATACGGCGGTGCAGGGGTTTGATCGCCGCGATATTAATGGCGATGGCATGATTAATTTAACCGATGCCCGCCTGTTAAGCATGCAGTGCTCGCGTGCTAATTGTGCACCCTAACGATTAACCTGGCGGCTTAGGCCGCCTCTGCCGCATCTACGCATCTATTAACCCGCCACTAAAACCCGCCGGGTTAACAATTATCTCCACCACGCGCACTGCGGTGTGCGGTTCACGAGGAATTAGTATGAACGTCAAGAGTGCAATATTATTTTTATTATTAGGTTGTGCGCCATTGGCGCAGGGCGCGAGCCTGTATGTGAGCGCACCGGCTCATGTAACAGCGGGAGAAGCATTTTTATTCGATATAAACCTAGCGCCCGGCAGCGACCTATTGGGCGGATTAGATGTTAGTGTTTATTTTGACTCTAGCGCATTTACCTTAATAATGCCGATTTCGGCCCTGCGTTGGGCGATGCAAACCAGGCCTTGCAGCAGTGGAGCGAGGTGAGTGCCGGCAAGCTTAGTCTGTTGAATCTTTCTTTTTTAGAATCAGCAAGCCTTGCCGATATTCAGCAGAATTCACTTGAATTATTTGCGCTGAGTTTTACCGCTCACACCAGTGTTACGGGTGTTTATTCTTTTTTAGTGGATGTAAACGATGCGGTGTCCGCTGCGGCAGAACCGCTGTCGATTAATGCTATTAGCGGGCAGGTTCAAGTGGTGCCCCTACCTGCGGCGGCGGGGTTTTTATTGTTTGGTTTAAGTGGTTTGTGCGCTTTTGTGCGCAGACGCCTATAGCAGGGGCTGCTTTGGCGCCGATTAAGGGCTAGAGTTTTAATCCGCGCCAAAGCAGTATTTTTTTGGATAAATTTTGAGTGAATAGCGTGTGCGGTTAATCGTTCGGTAGTGGTATGCCTGCGGCTTAGGTAGCCCACCAGTAACGCACTATGTGAAAAAACACCGGGGCGGCAAAACTCAGCGAATCTACTCGGTCGAGCATGCCGCCATGGCCTTCAATCATCCAGCCCCAGTCTTTTACGCCCCGGTCGCGTTTAATGGCGGAGAGCACAAAACCACCGAAAAACCCCAGCACATTAATAATGAGTGCAATGAGTGCAGCTTGCCACAGATTAAACGGTGTTAACCAAAATAAACTTGCCCCTAAAGCGGTGGAGGTGAGTATGCCGCCGATTAGGCCTTCAAGGGTTTTAGAGGGGGAAATATTCGGCGATATTTTGCGCTTGCCAAGCAATTTACCCCAGACATATTGAAAAACATCGCTGGATTGCACCACCAATATTAAAAACGCTACTAGGTGTAATTGGCGGCCTGCAAAATCGGCAATGTCCAACATTAATAAAGCCGGAATATGCGATAGGCAATAAACACAAATCATTAAGCCCCATTGCACTTTGGCGGCGCGCTCTAAAAATCGTGTGGTGTCGCTGCCGATGGCGGCGGAAATAGGCAGTAATAAAAAGCCGTAAACGGGAATTAAAATCATAAATAGGCCGACCCACTGGCTGGCAATCAGCCAATATTGCACCGGCAGAAAAAAGAAAAAACTCCATAATAAAGCGCGATGATCCCCCCTGCGTGTATGGGTTAAGGAAACAAATTCGCGCAGGGCTTGAAAGGAGATAAATGCAAATAAGACGATCAGGGCTGACTCCCCCAGCGCCATAACGAGGCCTAACAGCCCCACCATAACCCACCAGGCGTTGGTGCGTGCATTGAGGTTGTCTACTAGGGCCCGGCTGGCCTCGCTGTGCGCGCGGCGCTTGAGCACTTGGCCTATAAGGCTTGCGGCAATTAATACGGCAAAAACTCCGGCAAATAATTGCAGAAGGGTAATGGAGGCAGGGCTTAAATTCATGGCGAGCTCAATGGTGTTAATTAATTAACCGGGGCAAGGTCGATAAGGGCTTGGCGCGTGCGGGTGAGAAATTCTTGTTTGCTTTCTGCTGCCTGCAACTGCAGGGCTTCACCGAAAATTAAGGTGCACAGCAGCGGCACCGGAATAAACGCACCTTTGGGCATTACCCGGCCGAGATTTTCAATCCATACAGGTACAAAACCCACTTGAGGAAAGGCCTGCGCGAGGTGGTAAATGCCGCTTTTAAAGGGCATTAATTCATCGCCTAAATTGCGCGTGCCTTCAGGGAAAATAATTAATGAATCCCCCGCCGCGAGCGCTGTGCTCATTAAGTCAATCGGGTTGGGCTGATGGCGGCCTAGGCTGCGGGGAATTAACACGCTGCGAAATACCTGTTCGCCTATGTAGCGGCGCAGGCGGCTGGTGAGCCAATAATCAGCGCCTGCTACCGGGCGCGTAGTTTTGCGCAGCGGCGCCGGCAGGCTCGCCCAAAGGGTGAGAAAATCGCCATGGCTGCGGTGATTGGCAAAATATACCCGCTGTTCGTTGAGCATAGGTGGCTGCCGCCAAATAGGCCGCGCGCCCGTCAGCAGTTGGGTAAAGCCGCACAGGCTGGCGGCGGCGAGAGCTTCAAAAGCCATGAACTATCTCCACATAATAAGCGTTGGCTCGCAATTGTCTGCGTCTATGCCGATTAAATATTTATTTGCAAGCAGGTAAGACGTGCAAAAATGCTGCATAACCCATTCGTCCCCCCCAGTAGATTGATGAAATACGGTGGTGGCGACGGCGATAAAAAGTGTTTACTGATCGAAGCGAACACGCGTTGTTAAATCGACGATAAAATAAATCTGCCTGATCTATTTAGATGGTTGTTTAGACTTAATCAGATCCTTCTGAAAAGATATTTACCCATTATCGCTGACCAGCACCTTGAACGCCTGCTTGAATGCGCTTAATTATGTTAATAACCATTAAGCCGCAGACGACATAAATTAACACTACAGCCCATGACGGCAGCGCAATACCTACCCCAACCAATAAGCCTAGTGCGCCAAACACAAATGCTCGGTCACTTTTGCCCATGGGGCCATGGTAAGCGCGCGCAGCGCCCACCAAAGGCCCTAAGGCCCCGGCCATTTCCGACAGCGCCGCCAGCCAAATAAGTGCGGCAATGCTCCAGGCTGAAAACGGTGCAACGAATGCGAAGGGTAAATAGAGTGCGCCATCGGCAATCACATCGGACAACTCATTTAAATAAGCGCCCAACGCGGACTGCTGGCCAAATTCCCGTGCCAACATACCGTCCACCGCATTAAACGCCATGCGCACAAACATCCACAGCGGCAGCAATAAAAACAACGAGTGCTGCGCTTGGCCCCAGGCAATTAAACATGCACCCAGGACAAGCGAAATAAACAACGCAGTGAGTGTGACGGCATTTGCGGTAATACCTGCTGCCGCGCAGCCGCGCACCAGCGGGCGCAACAAATTTTGAAAGGCGGGTTTAAGTTGGTAAATACTGATCAAAGGGAAGCCTTAAGGGTCGAGAGTTGAAATCCGCCGCTAAAATACACTGGCTACATCAGTGAATACAAATATAAATCGCGCATCTGGATGTGATATGAACATTATTAACCCGGCGGCCTAAGCCGCTGGGTTAATAGCCGTTTGTTGAAATCACTTAATTGCCAGGCTATGCCGCCAGTCCATGGCAATAAGCGGCTAAGTACGAGTTGGTGCACCTTTAAACACCAAATGGCCGTCCTCGAAAATCATATAGCATATTTTGGACGGCAAGGCCTCTAGATCTTTTACCCCATCAAGTGATGCCCGCTGAGCGGCGTTAAGTTCGGATCTTTTATTCCAAGGGTATTCAAATTGATTAAGCCGGTAATAGGCCTCTATTGCAGCAGGATCTGCCGTGATTAAACAGGTAAAAAATAATCCGCTACGCGTCCATTCCAGCTCAGGTAGTACGGCTGATTTTTGCAGGAATTCGAGGGAATTATAATATTCCCGAATATTGCGATTGGCCTTGGTGCCAGACCTAAAATTACCAACCGAATTGATCCCTCTAAAATGTTCACCGAGCCTTTTACTGATAGACGCTTCATGTTTACCCGAGTACATAGGGTAAAAGTTACACGGATAGGCAAGGCCAAATGTCCTTAGCAGCTTGTTTAAATACTACCTTGCTAGTTCTGGCGGCGTTAAATTTGGCGAAAAAATCCTCATTTACTTCGTGTAAACTCCGGTTTTTTCGTCAAATTTGCCTTGCCAGACCGTCGCCGCCAACGTATTTCAACAAGCTGCTAGGTTGCCCTGTTGCGCAGCGGTATAACCGGGCCTTTTAAAGCCAATTTCATAAATGCCTGCTTGCTTGGGCGCTTGTAAGTATTCGTGCAGGCTAAGGATCGGCGACCAGGTGTAAGTGCGATGATTCATAATTATGAACTCTTAAAAATCGGCTGGCTGCAATAAGCGGTTTAGAATCTGTGCACAATTCTGCGCAGGTGCGTACAGAATTTTTCTATCCAACTGCCACACTAACAAATTAGTACCACACCATCACGGCAGAATTGACGCGAAAAAATGTTAATCCAATAGACGCAGTGAAGCAATCAGGCTCTTGTGCGCATAAATAACCCTATTTTCAAAATGTAAAAAACATCAACGGTTAGTGCCCACTAGGGCCTCTGTAAAGCACAAAGAATAGATAGTGCGCAACTCATGGGTATGGGCCTGAATAAATCTAAAATATTTTATTCAGCACCTAGATAAATGCAGTTGAAGCGGAAGATTTGGCGCAAAAAACCTTTGCGAGCACCGCCATGAGAATGTTGGCTGCAGTGCAATTATGCGAGGCAAGTCACGCTTTGCGTGTCTCTGATTTTACGGTTGAGAAGGGGGTAATATACAGGGCGACAGTGTTATTAACCCGGCAGGTTTAGGAGATGCGACAAGTCGCCAGGTTAATAGCCGGAATTTTATTATGAACCTACGTAATGTGCTTGCGGATAAAATGATTTATGACTATGGTTGATTGGACTTGCCGCCTGGCCGTCTATTATTTTAAGTAAACCCGCGAAAAAGCACTGCGTGCTTTGCACATATGTTTGCAAAGTGGGTAAACATTTAACATGGTGGTATCTAGGCTTAGGTGGTGACAATTGTGCAGATTATTATAATCCAGCGGATTTTAGTGTCGGGTTGATAAATGCGGCATTTAAGTTGCTACTGTAGCCTAGGCTGCCGTGAGTCTGGTTAGAACAAGGGTTCCCCGCCTGGCTGACAGTAAAAAATACACAGCATTTTTGACACGCCGTGAATACGTCCTTGTAGGCTGGTCAAAAAGCTCCCTGCTTTTTATGATCAAAAATGTTGCGTATTCTTTACTTCCGTACCGCTATTATCTTCTCTTGTTTTGGTCGGGCGAATACATAATAAATCAGGATGATCGACTGTGTCGCCGGGTTAATAAACCCTGTAAAAAATTAATGCGTATAAATAAATAAGTTATTAATTGGTCGGCAGGTTGAAAGGCTTTAGTGAATAACCTGCCCGCCTTTGCAACCTAAGATAGCTATTAGCCGGCTAACACTCATTCAACAAAGTGTCCTCCTAATTGGGGGGCGCTTTATTTTATTAACCACAATTAACATTCGAGGTATTTATGCCCAGTGGAAATGATGCCCCCACCCCTTTAATGGCCACCGTGAATTGCGCCTATTGCGCCGTAGGCGGCTTAGTGGGGCAGCCCGCTAGTGCAATAATGCGCAAGGTTTATGCGTTGCTCGGCGAGCCAATGCCCACCGGGGCCAGCCAATCGGATACGGGGGTGGATGGTTTTTCTTTGCTCGCTTTAAAACTACAAGGTCGCCCCGCCAGTGATTTAACGGGCTTGGTTAACGAACAACCGCTGGCCTTACAAATTCAAGGCGTGGTGGCATTTTTGCGCACTTACGGTTGCACTGTTCAGGTATATGGCACCGCAGCTAAACCAAAAAAATTCTCCAAAGCAAATACGTTTATGCAATCCTGCGCCTTGTGGACACGGTTTCTAGCGGTGGCTGGCGATGCTGATTTTGACACCTTTTTAACCACCTTAGTCCACTGGACCGTCGGACAAAAGCAGCCGGACGGTGTTAATTTTTACGACCATCAGTTAAACATTACTAATTCCGCCGTGCGCGAAAGTGTGGTGCAAAAGTCCAAGGGCCATAGTGTCATAACTGCAGATGCTACGGTGAGCGCACCAGAGCCGCTCGGCCCGCTCGGCCAAGCACTCAATGCAGACGATAAGCGCTGCATTATCCTCACGGTGAGCAAAGGCTAAACAAGCGCTAAAGGGTGAGAAAAACCGAGTTTCGCAATGCACCAGATGGGCTTCTGCGAGCAAAGCGTTTATGCGAGTAAAGCCTTTGTTTGAGAGGATTGCTTGTGTAAAAAGCAATTGAGTGGTGAAAGAATCTAGGTGGCAAAAAGCGGGTGATAAAATAAATTAGGTGATAGAAGCAAATGGTTTGTAAGGGGCGCCTCCGGAAATTCAATTTTTGTGATGATCGCCAGGCATTTTCGCGCGGACGACTGCAGGGAAGTAGGACGACCCCATGGATGGCAATGTCATTAAGTTAAGGATTTTTGCCCCATGGCGTAGCCCGGATGAAGTGAAACGCAATCCGGGTTTTCATCGAAACACCCCGGATTACGCTGCGCTCCATCCGGGCTACTAAAGTCAATTTAATTGAGGTGGCGACACGAAAACTCTTAACTTAATGACATTGCCATGGATGGGGGCGGTAGAATTTCATCTGGAATGAAATCGAGAACGACGCACGCCTAAATGGATTTAGGCGGTATGACCCCATGGAAGGGGGAAGTAGAATTTCATCGGGAATGAAATCGAGAACGACGCAGGAGCCAAAGTCGAGGAGCCAAAGTCGAGGATGCCAAAGCCGAATGAGGGAGTTTATGCGGTAGAAATTACCGATTGAGCACGAAAAAACGTAAGCGAGGGCGCGAAAAGTGGATTTCCGGAGGCGCCCTTAATTAGCTGCGTGCATATGCCCGATGTTGTTGCAACGCAGTCGTCCTTTCGGGTAGTGCTGGCGCAGGTGTGAGAGCCTCACTATAAAACCGTTTAATTTATCGCCTACTTAGATTTTCCTAAATCAATGACTAAAACTAAGATGCTGGCGGTAGGGTGATGTTTTACCCCAGGTAAATGTTTCTGTGTAATAGTGAAATAGGTTTAAAAAAGTAATTAAACCCAAGGCTATTTTGATGGGGGTATCGCTATTGAAAAGGTTTAGAGCTATCCATTGCAGGGAATGGTCCAATTGATATAACAGCAAATAGGCGGCGACAATAAACACCAGCGGCCACGCCATGACCCATTGGACGTGCCTTGCGGCGGTAGGCCTTGTATGTATCAGCCGGTTTTTATCGTGTGTAACATAGATATAAAATGCAGTTATGTCGTGAATCACACGCGGCGCTAGGGCGGCAAAAAAATAATATTCGGCAAAATATAGTCCAGCCGCGATGCATATCATAAAACAATTGCCCCATAAAAATAACCGAGCTTTAATATCCAATTGTTTAATTTTCTGGTGCCAATAGAGGGTGAGGCTAACATGCAGGCTTAACAGCAGCACGATACTCGCCTCTAAGAGGGCCATTTGGCTCTGGCTGAAAATGCTGTGCTGAAACATACAGTTGTAGACGAGTATGGCGGCAACAATACTCGACCAACACCAAATGGTGTACCAAGGCCCCGACATATGGCAGAGAATATTGCCTATGCCAAATTGTTGCCTTAAAAGGTGAGCCGCACTAATACCGGCTATGATAAAAAACATGGCGGCATAGGAGAGGGTGGTGGCGCTGAACACTAAAGCGGCCATGATTAAAATAGATGCAATCCAAAGCCTATTTTTGTAATGCTGGTAATAATCAGGGCAGCCTAATAAAATTGCGCTGCTGGCTAAAATATGCGGCAGGCCAAATACTGAATTGAGAATAATGTGGTCCTGCGGGAAACTGGGTAGGTTATCGCGCAGTGCATAATCCAATACACAATAGTCCAATAAAAAAGCCAATAGGCACAAAGGAATAATTGCATAAAACCATAAAAGGGTGCGAAAAGACACTGTGTGCGCAAGGGAGCTAGCCATAAATATCCTTTATGGTCGTTCATATAAGGTTTTATGCTATATCGAACTGATATTATCCGAATACCGAGCCGGTCTCATTTGTAGCTTGGAATAAACAGAGCCATAGCTCTAGTGGCATAAATAGGCCGGAATTCAAATTCTGCAAGCATGCGATAGATACATGGATCTCCTTGCTTGAACGAGACTCACAGCGGCTTAAGCCGATGTTGCGGCATTTATGCCTCACCTATTAACCCAGTACTAAAACCCAGCAGGTTAACAGCAGTGTGTTGATTTTGGCGGTGTTAAATTTGTGCTCAGCCTGAGTTTGCTTTGTCAGAAGCACGCCGCCAACCTAATTCAACAGGCTGTTAATCAGCGTATCATTGGTGCTTTTTTCGATTCAATCGCAGCCGCCGAGCTCGACAGTTAATTGTTTGCTGTTGTGATCGCTTTACACCGAGTGCATTAAAATCTGCGGATTATTGAGTGGCAAAAAATGCCTTGGCGAGAAACTCCCCTTGGGTCACGGTTAAAAATGATCGGCGTATGCCGCTGATGGGTTCAGCCATTACATTGGCGGCGTCGCCAACATCGATGGGGGATGACGAGCCGGTTTGATTGGCGCCTGCATGGGGCAATCCCGCGCAGTGGCCGATTTCATGCAGTAATGTGGCGCGATCCGGGTTGGGGCTGTCGGTGTCGATTACTACCACTCGGCGGCCATCCACCAAAGCCGCTATACCGTGCACACCCACATTTTGTTGTACCCGCACTAATAATACGATGAGGTGGTTAGCGGGGACGCTCACCATTTTTTTGGCTTTGTTCACCATATCCACCAACTGCGATTCCAAATAAACCACTTCTTGCAGCGGCACATCCGTTTTGTGTTGCACCGCATTTAAAACAAAACGGTCGCCTTGTGCGCGCAAAATTTCGCTCGCGCGGCTGACAAGCTCAGGGAATAAACTGCGATTTTTGACGATTGAATCGGTAAATACTGAGAGGTTGAGTGTGTAGCGGGTATTCATAATGGGCCTTTTTAAAAATTGCGCAGCGGTGCCCACTTGCCCAGTAGTCGATAAATCCCCCGGTGCAATTAACGGCAGATTGCGGGTTTTGACTACCGTCCAAGCATATTCCATGCGCGGCATATCCACCCCGCCTTTATAGGCAAAACGTCGCTGAATTAACTTATCTAATTTTGCTGCAGAGAGTGAACTTAAGCTTGCTAACATCTCCTGCATGCTCAGAGCGTTGAGGTTTAAAAAGGCGTCTTGCCATTTTTCATTTTTTACGGCGCTTTCAAATTTAAGGCGTGTCTGGCTCATGCGGCTGGGCTCCTAAGCGAAGTGAGTTGCGGATAGAACGACAAAGCGATCAATATCTCGGCTGGCAGGGGGTAGGCCAAGGTAATTCTGTTGCTGGAAGAGCTGTGTTGTTAACCCGGTGGGTTTTATTAGCTCGGCACTTACTTTCGGCTAGGTAGTAAACCCGCCGGGTTAATAATGGGGCGAAGACACAATCGATGAGGGCAATCTAGTGTGCCGGTGGGTTAATAACAGGCTATATAGTCTGCGCCTTGCGGCTGCCTAGGTGAATCCAAACGGCCGATTATTTGTGTGACCCAGGTTCGATTTACTCTTATAGATGGTGCGCAACGCGCGTGTGAATGGCGGGCAAGCGTGCCGAGGCACGGCGCCCCATCTGGATTCCACTCCCGGTGCAGTTCTACCTTCCCCGTTCATGGCAATGTCATTAGGTTAGGAAGTCTTGGAAAAATCTAGGCGGCGAAGCACGGGCTACATTTTTCAGCGGCTCCTTAAGTGTTTCGGCGTGTCGCTACATCAATTGAATTTACCTTGTAGCCCGGATGTAGCGCAGCCTAATTCGAGAGTGTTTGAACTAAACCCGGATTGCGTTTCTCTTCTCCGGGGCTACGCCATGTTACAAAAGCCCTTTACTTAATGACATTGCCGTCCATCAGACTGTCCTGCATTTATGCAGGAGTCGGGATTTTTTAGCAAAATTTTCCTTGTCAGCCCGTTGCCACCTGCGTATTTCAACTGGCTGCGAGGCGGTGACCTTAAGCGCCAGAAATATCTCTGTCGATGGCCTTTTCTAAGGCATTTAAAAAGCGGTTGTTTAAATCTTTCAAGAGCGCTACACCGAGGTTGCTGTCGGCGTTGTGTGGATCATGTACCACACGCAGACAGGGTGCATCTTCAAACTGGCGCCAGATTCTCGCCTGGCCCGTACCTGTGACGTGGTATTTAAAGCAGCCCATAACAAAATCCGCTCTACCAGCATTGAGCTTTGCTTGGCCTTTTTCGGTTTGATTATAAGGGATCATAGACACATGAGGAAAAATACCGACGCATTTTTCAACACTGCCACCGACTATGTAGGTGTGTTCACCCTTAGGTAAAGCACTGACCACGCCATTTTTGTAGGTTACAGTGAATTTATCGGCAGGAAATAATCGACCAATGGGAATATCGACGCGAGCCATAGAAGAGTCCTCAGAGTGAGTGTTAGGGATTTTATTTAGCCGGTGGCCGCTATAAAAAGATGGCCGTCTAATGTAAAGAAGCTCTATTGATGGGTATTTCGCAAACGCTCGAGTAGGTCTGTGTAGCGCCGTCGTGGGCTGCTTATATCCTGCTGTACCTATTAACTCAGCACTAAAACCCGCTGGGTTAATAATATCCAATGCCCCGGCTGCACTTAGCGACGCATGCAAATCGAGCCTGTTTTTTGCTTGGTTTGCCAAGTCGGGCTTGACTGCGATTTAAGTGTAGCTGATGCGCTGGCTGTAGCCCGTGTGGATTTAAGCGCTGTGCGCCGGACGATTTTGCAAGCAGATTTTGCGCCCTTGGTTTTTGTGTTTTGCGGATGTGGTGGCGATAAAGAGGCTGTTTCCGTTAACGTGGGGATAGCCTGACGCAGCAGATTAATATGTGCCGGGTTAATAAGCGGCGGACGGTGTTGGTTTCTAAAGCCGCTGTTAAACCAAATCCTAATCTGCCTGTGTAGCTGTTGTATCGCAAAGGCATTTAATCTGGCAGCATTTCTCCTAGCCAAGAATGTTTTTTGTAAAATTTCCGCTGTATATAGTAGTCCAAACGGATTCTGTCGTAGCGGATGAGTTTTATCAGGTTGGGAAGTGGCGGTTTTTTGGGGTTAAATAATAACAAGTCTGCCATGGCTACCTCGTCCCATTTCTTTTTAAGGCCGAGTCCGTAACTGAAGGCGTCATCTTCCGCGCGCAGCAAGCTTAAACGGTAAGCTTGGTTTTTTCGCAACACAACCTGTGCTGCTAGGTAAACAAGGTAGTAGGGGATTTTTAAGGGAAACTTTGCCAGGTCTACCAGGTTACCATTTTGATGCTGGCTTGTTGGGTTTACACGGGTGATGCTGTTTTGGTACTCCTCTCGCCAGGCGCGAATAAACTGAGAATTTGGCTGCGCAGCAATAAACCAGCTTTCAACCATCGGGAATTCTTGATCCACTGTATTTTCATCCGTGTAATAGAGTACAGCGTCCGAGCGATCGTGCTGGTGAAGTTTTAACGCCCAATCGATGGGTTTGGAAAGTAAAACAGTGGCATCCAGGTAAATCCCACCATAGTGTTCAATTAGCATTAATCGAACCAAGTCGGAGACAAAGTTGGGTGCCTTTTCCATAACATCCTGCGGGAAATCGGGCAAGTAGTTGGCAATGGTTGTGTTATTAAGTAGGTGCACCTCAAAGCTTGGGTGCAAGCTTTTTATAAGCTTGATGCAAAGCTCTGCGGTAATGGAGCTTATCTTGTCTTCATGCCAATACAGCCAAATTATCTTGGGGATAATTCCCGGTTCGTCGCCTGGGCTGCCTTGCCCCCAAATAAAATGTTTTACCGCATTTTTACGCGGTGGCGTGTTTTGCCTTAGGAAGCTGCAGTAGATCCTGAGGCGGTGCTTAAGTCTAAATTTCATTGGGCTTTGCCTTGTCTTAAATCACTTAAAGCGACGGAGGTGCTTGAATTGGGTCTATTTATTGTGGCTGAGCGCGCGCATTTTAACTCGGCAATACAATAAATTGCCCTGATCTGCTGTGTCTTCGCACCACAAAAACGGGTGAGGATGCATGGATCGCTTTGTTTTAGTTTGGTTCGCGACGGCTTACTACCTAGCTGAAAGTTTCAGACACGCCGTGAATACATCCTAAGTAGACTCGTCGAAAAGGTCCCTCTTTTTGACGGTCTGAAATCCTGTGTATTATTTACTCCCGTACCGCTAGTAGGTCGCTGTTGCGGCATCCTATAACCCGGCACTAAAACCTGCCGAATTATTCAGTCTTTAATACAGTTATCAAAGGTGCATAATTATGCTCGGGAATAATAATCCTGGGGAGACGCTAATTAGGGGCTCTCAACCATTGCCGATTTAAATTAAACTTCCAATGAAACCGTTGCTCGCCCTCTACTCTTGTCTCAGCCAAAATCTCGCCGCCAGCTCGGCTATAAACCGGTACTAAACGCACCGCGCTGGAGGCGAAGCCGGTGTGGTAACCACAGGCGGATAAATCTTTAAAACAACCGCGCCAAAAATATAATACATCCCGCAAGCTGTGTTTATTCAGTGCAAAAAAGGCCAATAATTCACATTGGCCCTGTTTGCAAGCCGGTGCGGGGAAGCCAAAGGCAGCGGATTGATACAGTTGTAAATGGGTATTAACGGCAATGGCCATGGCAATATTACCTTGCGCGTCCAAACCCACGTAAATACGCTGGTGCTCATAACCGATACGAGTTGCCAGCCGTTGCCTGGGTATATCCGACTGCCATAGAGTGCGTATTAATTGGTTGTGCGTAAGTGTGCAAAACCCACGATAAAATGCCTGTTCGTATTGCACAATGGCCTGCTCATCGGCAAGGTCTAATAATTGTGCCGTGAAAGGCGTCATGAGCGGGCCACCAATTTAAAGGCTAGGGTACGGTCGGGCACTAGGGTGATTTGTGCCGCCATGCCAACCAGTGTGGGATCGATTAATTCCACCCTATAGCGCTGCGCAATACATATTAAGGCCACCGCCATTTCGGTGAGGGCAAAATGGTTGCCTACACATAAATGCCGTCCAGTTGCAAAGGGTAAATACGCCTGTTTGGGCCAGTTTTGGCTGAAGCGATCAGGTAAAAATTGCAAAGGCTCAGGCCACCATTGTTCATCGCGGTGAATGCCTAAAATCGACATAACCACTACGCTGCCTTTTTTAATGCGCATGCCATTTATTTCATCAGCCTCAATACACTCGCGGGCGATGTTGTATACAGGCGGGTACAGCCGCAATACTTCATTAATCATATTGGCAGTAAAGGGCAGGTTGGGTAAATCCTCCCACTGCGGGGCTCGGCCTTCTAAAACACTATCCACTTCAGCATAAAAGCGGGATGCTTGTGCAGGATTGTGTACAAGCAAATAAATAGCCCAGGTAAGCGCAGTTGCGGTGGTTTCAAAACCGGCGGCAAAGAGGGTTTTAGTTTCATCCAGAATTTCTTGATCGCTTAAGGCATCGCCAGTTTCAGGGTCGCGGGCGTCTAAAAGCGCCGCTAAAATATCGGTGTGTTCGGCTGGATGGGCTCTGCGCCGTTTAATTATGGGTGTTATATGCTCTTCTAAAATAGTGCGCGTATGGGCGAGCTGCCGATTTAAATGTGTAGGCAGCCAAGCTGGAAAACGCAGCACGGCATTATTGCGCTGGCGCAAAAGTTTTAACGCATCGCGCACGGCAAGGCCAAATTTCTCCGCTGCATCCCAGCTCACATCTAATGACAACAGCGCTTGAGAATTTACCGATAAAGCAAATTTTTGCATTTCAGTCAGTACATCCAACGGCTGGCCTGCAGCTGTAGCCGCGTCCCAGTGAGCAAATAATTTATCTGCTGTGGTGTTGGCCATGTGCACTAAATGCAGCATGGTTTCGCGCCGAAACGCCGGTTGCACTTGCCGACGGCGTTTTTGCCACAGAGGCCCGTCGGTACTCAGCAAGCCTTGCCCCAACACAGGGTTTATATAGTGATAACTACGCCTATAGCGCTGATGATGGGTGACCATTATATGGCGCACAATATTCGCATCGTTCACGGCAATAATACGTTTGTGCAACACACGCACACTTACTAAACCATTAAAAGGTGAGGCGGCGTGAGCCATAAATTGGTGGGGCGCAGCGGCTAATGCCTGCGCGCTGCCCCACAACCAATGTCCGCTTAATCTGGCGGGTGTATTAAGGCTAGATTTATTCATAAATCGTGTGCGCTCGTGCAGAGTAGATGCGCCATTTGAGCCTGGCTTCGGCTCGCAGGGTGTGGTTTTCTAATTGGGTGTGTAGTTTTATAAGTAGGTGTTTAGTTTATAAATAACCGCGATGGATAAATCGGGCAATTTTTACGCTGCTATTAACCGCGCATGGCAGTATCTTTAATTGGTTGAGTCTTGGTTATTTAAGGGCACCTCCGGAAATCCACTTTTCGCGTCCTCGCTTACGTTTTTTCGCGCGCAATCGGTTATTTATACCGCATAAACTTCCTCATTCGGCTTTGGCATCCTCGACTTTGGCTCCTGCGTCGTTCTAACGCCTAAATCCATTTAGGCGTGCGTCGTTGTCGATTTTATTCCCGATGAAATTCTACCTCCCCCATCCATGGGGTCATTCTGCATCCATGCCGTCGTCCGCGCGAAAATGCCTCGCGATCATCACGAAAATTGCATTTCCGGAGATGCCCTTAAGCAGGCTGTGAATTAATAAGCGCCAGAGATTGTTCCACAAATTGCGCATCCAAGCCCGCCGCTGATTCAATTTGCTCAATTAAACATTGGGCAAATCGCGCCAAGGGCGCCCCATCAATAATTAAATGATCAGCCCCGGCCGACAGGCACAGAATTTTGCGGCTCACATATTCACCCGCCATATTTTGACACACACGCTCGGCAATTGCCCCCACCGCCAATGTGAAGGTAAAAATATTCGGTGCTATGGCAAATAAAGGCCGGTCAAAGCCCTGGGCTTGTATGCTGGTTAAGCCTAAAGTGCCGTGGAATTTGCGCAATACAAATGGGTTGCGCGCCATCCACTTGGCCACCAGCCTGCGAATAAATGCGGGCGCACGAGTTAAGCCCTGCCGCAAGCGCACCGCCTCCACTTGGCTTTGATCCGTGCGCATAGCCTGGCGCAATTCAAAATTAATCTGCGCAAGGCTTTTATTCTGCGCTTGGCGCACTGTGTACACAGCAGGCATGCGTACGCCACCGGGAAAGCGTTTATCAATGAGCGTGGAAATATCGGCATCATCAAAGGTAATTAATTGCTTTTTAAAACGAAAACACAACACCCCAGGGTGTTGTTTGGCTGCTTGAGCAAGGCAATAAATAATATAGGCATGAAAGGAAATGGCGCATTTTAATTGGCGCTGCAAGCGGCGGATAGTTGCCACTACTTCCGTCACATCCGCCTCACACATGCCCCAGGTGGTGTAGGGGCGGTGTAATTGCAAAACCGTTTCCACTGCGTTGCGCAAGGGTGGCCAGGGCCGAGCGCTGTACCCTACGGATTGATTCATTAATAATGCTCCAGGTTAGCGTTTAACATGGCTTTTTTGAAAGGATTGCATAAAGGTGCACAGTGCATACACGGCTTCAAGGGTTACACCATTGTACAGCGATACACGAACACCGCCGAGTGTGCGGTGCCCGGCTAAACCGTATAGGCCAGCGGCATCGGCCGCCTGAATAAATTGCTGCTCTAACATTTTATTAGGTAAATTAAATACAACATTCATTAGTGAGCGATCAGGCGTGTGGGCGCGCGGCAAATAAAATCCATCGCTGGCGTCAAGCAATTGGTAGAGTAAATGCGCTTTTTGTGTATTGAGCGCCGCCATATTCGCAACCCCACCTATATCATTTAGCAGCCAACGAGTGACAAGCATAAGCGCATAAATGGCAAATACCGGTGGAGTGTTGTAAATAGAATGGGCCTTGGCGTGGGGGCGGTAATCCAAAATAGTATGCAAATCATCTGGGGCTTGCGCTAATAGTGCATCATTCAGTACCACTAAGGTTACACCTGCTGGGCCGAGATTTTTTTGCGAATGAGCGTAGATTAAGGAGAATTGTTTGGCATCAAAGGGGCGGCTTAAAAAATCTGATGACATATCACAAATGCGCGGCACGCTGTTATGGCCGGGCAAATAATTAAATTGCAAGCCCTCAACGGTTTCGTTGGAAATATAATGCAGGTAACTGGCCTGCTCAGAGCACTTTAATTCATTTGCCTGCGGCAGGCGTGTATAGGCATCCGCTTTGCCACTCCACAACACCTTAACTGGCCCTTCAAGGCGCGCCTCAGGAATTGCCTTCGCACTCCAGTAACCTGTGTCTATATATTCCGCCGCCTGCTCGCGGCCGCGCAACAGCAGCATAGGAATCATAGAAAACTGCAAACTACTGCCGCCTTGCAATAACAGCACATGGTAGTCAGCGGGCAAATGTAACAGGCTGCGAATATTCGCTTCGGTCTCTGCAACCACCGCTTCAAACCAGGCGGACCTATGGCTGACGCCAAGCACGGAAAGGCCTAGTTCAGGTACGCAGTGGATGGCTTCTTGTAGAATGTGTAAAACGGATTCTGGCAAAGCGCCGGGGCCTGCCGAAAAATTAAAGCGATAGGGTGTCATTACTTAATGCCGCAAGGGATGATAGTTTTGCTGTCTCCCTCGTTTCAATCCGTGAATCACCCAGAAGTGAACACTCAAAGATGAGTGAAAATTCTAGCATCTAAATGTGAATGGCAACAATTAAAACTAGTCCAAAAAAATTGGCTGGTTATAGGCCGTGCCGTGCTGCCTAAGAAATAGCGCATTATTGGATAATAGTGCCTGTATCCTGGCGGTCGTGTATTTTCCGTCGGGTTTCGCTGGTGTTTTCTGCGGTGGGGTGTTTTTGCCTGCGGCAGTTCGATAAATCGCCTCGTCACATGAAGGTGACACGCTAGCAATCAGGCTCAGTCGCTATGCGTCTTTCTGCACCCTAAGCCGCTGCGACTCCTGCTAAAACAAAGAGATCCACGTATCGTTGCCCGTTTTATTATCGGCTCAATATCAGCTAAATTAAGCGATGCAAGGGCTAGTAAAGGAATTTTTCAGAAGTCCCCTAGCCGCTTTTTGAAATACTACCTTGCTAGTTCTGGCGGCGTTAAATTTGGCGAAAAAATTCTCATTTACTAAGTGTAAACTCGGCAATTGCTCCTGCATTGCTCTACCTCCTGCATCCATGCAGTCGTCGGCAATTACTCCTCGGCTTGGGTTCCTACGTCGCCCTACCTCCTGCATCCATGCAGTCGTGCATTGCTCTACCTCGATTTCACTCCCGGTGAAATTCTACCTCCCCCATCCTTGGGGGCGTCCTGCACCCATGCAGTCGTCCGGTTTTCTCGTCAAATTTGCCTTGCCAGATCTTCGCCGCCAACCTATTTCAACAAGCTGTTAGGGATGCGGGGTTAAAGCAAGAGGATTGTGTTGCCAGGTCATGGCAGGGGGGGGCAGAAAAAATACAAGCTGCACGCAAATTATAATGCGTGCGGCTGTATAACTATGTGGGTATCTATTTGCCAAGGCTTACTTTGCGCGTAACGCCGCTTGAGTGTCAGCGTAGACCTTGCCCGGCCCCATTGTCTGGGTGGGAACATCAAATATATAAACAGTGTTGCCTTCAATGATTCGAACCATGGTTTGGGAAACGAACATATTGCCGCCGTTTGGATCGGGCTCTACTAAGTCCTCGCGGCTTAAATTTTTAAGCTTTAGCAAGGTTAAAGCCACCATGCTGTGGTGCCCTTCCTGCAACACTTTCGCATGACTCCTGGTGGGCCAATTTACATCAACTTCTTTTTTAGATTTCTCTAGTAGGAAGTTTATCTTTTCCTCAACCCCACTTTGCCCGCGACCAAATTTTCCTGTAGTGGAGGATGGGGCTCCGCGTACGAAAATAAAATCTTGGCCGAATTTAAAGCCGCGACTGTAAATATTGCGAATGGCGTTGGCCACGTCTAATGCACTAATTTTAATCATATTCTTATTCCTTAGGGATGAGTGAGGTTTTTTCGGCATGGTTAATCAAGCAGTAGTGTAAAACATCTGCGATTAACTAGATAGGTGCGCTATATGTATCAAACTGCCATTGTATAGGTTCAATCAAACGCAATAAATCTCTTGGTGGTTAGTCAGGAACTCTTGGCTGCTGGTATTGATAATCTAACACTAACCTGATGTGGAAAATTCTGTTGTTGTCATAACTGCAATACGAGCTTCAATATTTGCATCGGATCTCGTGATCCCTACCACCAAAAATGGACAATGATCTAACTTACATGCATCGCCTCAAATTGCTCTGGATTTTTATAGCCAATTGCACTGTGGCGACGTCGTCGATTGTAGTCCACTTCAATATATTC
>Ga0164241_10000649_pt1 | contig 56784 bp, 49 predicted proteins | sample OricomyardsoilBY_FD_108780 | JGI IMG/M metagenome (GOLD analysis project Ga0164241, IMG submission 108780) | Backyard soil microbial communities from Emeryville, California, USA - Original compost - Back yard soil (BY) | ecosystem: Environmental > Terrestrial > Soil > Unclassified | place: USA... | reverse complement strand
GTTCTCGACGGTGGCGGCCAGCCGGCCGGCCTGCGCCGCCAGCGACGCCGCGCTCCGCGCCGACACGACGAGAGGCAACACCCCGTCGGCAAGCCGCTCCGCGTCGACCCGTTGCTCGGGCGCCTCCTCGAGGATCACGTGCGCGTTCGTGCCGCTGACCCCGAACGAGGACACCCCGGCCCGGCGCGGACGGCCGTTCCGGGACCACTCGCGGGCTTGCGTCAGCAGCTCCACGGCACCGGCGGACCAGTCCACCTCGGCCGTGGGCTCGACCACGTGCAGCGTCGCGGGCAACACGCCGTACCGGAGCGCCTGCACCATCTTGATCACGCCGGCCACGCCCGCGGCGGCCTGCGCGTGCCCGATGTTGGACTTCAACGACCCCAGCCACAGCGGCTTCCCGGGCTGCCGGTCCTGCCCGTAGGTGGCCAGCAGGGCCTGCGCCTCGACCGGGTCGCCCAGCGCCGTCCCCGTGCCGTGCGCCTCCACGGCGTCCACATCGGATGACGCGAGGCCGGCGGCGGCAAGCGCGCGGCGGATCACCCGCTGCTGCGACAGGCCGTTCGGCGCGGTCAGGCCGTTCGAGGCGCCGTCCTGGTTGATCGCGGATCCACGCAGCACGGCCAGCACGCGGTGGCCGCGTTCGCGGGCGACCGAGAGCCGTTCCAGCACGACCACGCCCGCGCCCTCGGCCCAGCCGGTCCCGTCGGCCGTCGATGAGAACGCCTTGCACCGCCCGTCGGGCGCGAGCGCCCGCTGGCGGGAGAACTCCACGAAGGTCCCGGGCGTGGCCATGACCGTGGCGCCACCGGCCAGGGCCATCGAGCACTCACCGGTCCGCAACGCCTGCGCGGCAAGGTGCATCGCGACAAGCGACGACGAGCACGCCGTGTCGACGCTGACCGCCGGGCCTTCGAAACCGAACACATAGGACACCCGGCCGGACGCCACGCTGGACGCCGACCCGGTGGTCGCGAAGCCTTCCAGCTCCGGCGCGACCTCGCCGCCGCCGTAGCCGTGCCCGAACACGCCGGAGAACACCCCGACATCGGTGCCCTTCAACGAAAGCGGGTCGATACCCGCCCGCTCCAGCGCCTCCCACGAGGTCTCCAGCAGCAGCCGCTGCTGCGGGTCCATCGCCAGCGCCTCACGCGGCGAGATCCCGAAGAACCCCGCGTCGAACATCGAGGCGCCGCGCAGGAAACCGCCCTGGTTCGTGTACGAGGTGCCCGCGCGGTCGCGGTCCGGATCGAACAATCGGTCGGTGTCCCAGCCGCGGTCGGCGGGAAAGTCCGACACGGCGTCGACTCCCCCGGCCACCAGCTGCCACAGCTCTTCGGGCCCGGTGACACCGCCGGGCAGCCGGCAGGCCATGCCCACGATCGCGATCGGCTCGTCGGGGTCGGCTCTCAGCACCTCCGCCACGGCCGGCCGGGTCTCGCCGAGCACCGCCGACCGCAGGTGCGCCGCCAGCGCGGCCGGGGTCGGGTGGTCGAAGACGGCGGCGGTGGGCAGCCACAGTCCGGTGGCCGCCGTCAGCCGGTTGCGCAGCTCGACGATGGCCAGCGAGGTGAACCCGAGGTCACGGAAGGCGCGGTCGGCCGGGACCGGCCGGCGCAGCACCTCGGTGGCCTCCGTACGGACAAGGTCGACCAATAACGCGAGCTGCGCGGGTTCGTCCTGTTCGGACACCCGGGCGCGCAGGGCCGCGGTGACGGCCTCGTCAGGCTCGGTCTCGAGGAGCGGGTCGTGGTGATCGCTCGCCGCGTACAGCAGCCGACCCGGCTGGTCGGCGAGGAGCCGCCGCTGGATCTTGCCCGACGCGGTCCGGGGGATGTTCGCGACCTCGAGGATCTGCTCGGGCACCTTGTAGGCGGCCAGCCCCTCGCGACACCGGGCCAGCAGGTCGTCGACGTCGAATCCGTCGGGGCCGGGGATCACGTACGCGACCGGCACCTCGCCGAGCACGTCGTGCGGCATCCCGGCGACCGCCACGTCGGCGATCCCGGGCGCGGTGCGCAGGACCGACTCGACCTCCGCGGGGTGGATGTTCTCCCCGCCGCGGATGACGAGCTCCTTGATGCGGCCGCAGATGGTGAAGTAACCGGCGTCGTCGCGCCGGGCCAGGTCGCCGGTCCGGAACCAGCCGTCCCGCATCGCCTCGGCGGTCGTCTCGGGGCTGTTGTGGTAGCCGAGCATGACGTTCGGCCCGCTGACCCACACCTCCCCCTCCGCGCCGGCGGGGACCTCGAGCCCGGTGGCGGGATCGACGACGCGGACGCCGACGCCCGGCACCGGCAGCCCGCAGGATCCCGCCACCCGCGGGCCGTCCGGCGGGTTCATCGTGATCGCGCCGCACGTCTCCGTGCTGCCGTAGGCATCGACCAGCGGGACGCCGAACGTCTCCTCGAAGTCACGGCGCAGCTCCGCACCGAGCACCGCTCCCCCGACCAGACCGATCCGCAGACCGGGCGCGGAGAAGCCGTGCCGGCGCGCGGCCGTCACCAGGTGGTGGTAGGTCGTGGGCACGCCGGCCAGGAACGTCGGCTCCTCCTCGCGCAGCGCCCGCATCACGTCGGCGGCGGAGCTTCCGTCCAGGAGCCGGGCGGTCGCGCCGACCACGGTGACCGACAGGACACACGCGATGTGCGAAAGGCTGTGGAACAGCGGAAGGGGCCAGAGCACCCGGTCCCGGTCGGTCAGCCCCGGGATCGGCACGTAGCTCACGGCGACCGACCAGAGGCAGTTGCGCTGGGTCGACAGGACGCCCTTGGGCCGGCCGGTCGTGCCCGACGTGTAGAACATCCAGGCCACGTCGTCGAGGTCGAGGTCGTCCCTCGCGGGCTGGGCCGGCTCGCGGACGGCGAGCTCGTCGTAGGAGTGGGCGCCCGGGCCGCCGCCCGTCAGCAGCAGGGTGATGTGCGGCCCCGGCCGGAGGCGCTGCGCCTGCGCGGCGTCGGTGATGACCACCGTGGCGCCGCTGTCGGCCAGCAGGTACTCCAGCTCCGCGACTGCCGACGCGGGGTTGAGCGGCACCCCGATGCCGCCCGCGCGGACGATCGCGAAGTAGCTCTCCACAGTGGACACAGAGTTGCGCAGGCAGATCGCCACCCGGTCGCCGTGCCGGACGCCGAGGTCCGCCAGGTGCCCGGCCAGCCTGCGGGTCCGCGCCTCGAGGTCGGCGTAGGTGACCGCTCGCCGGTCGTCCTCGAAAGCGACCTTGCCGGGAAAGCGTGCCGCGTTCTCCTCAAGGGCTGCGGGCAGCGGCTTGATGAGGTCGGTGCGCACGATGCCGCGGATCCTTTCGGGACTCGGTGGGACAATGCTCACCAGGAGACGGGCAGCTGCCCCACCGCGAAGACCGACCCCTTGAGCCGCAGCGGCACCTCGTCGGCCGCGACGGCGAGCCGGAGGTCGGGGAACTCCTTGAGCAGAGCCGAGAAGCCGGCGCGCAGCTCGATGCGCGCGAGGTTCTGGCCGAGGCACTGATGGATGCCGAAGCCGAAAGCCACGTGCCCGGAGGTCTCGCGGCCGATGTCCAGCTGCTCGGGGCAGCCGAACTTCGCCGGGTCACGGTTGGCCGCGGGCAGCGACACGGTGACGGTGTCGCCCTGCTTGATCACCTCGCCGTTGAGCTTGATGTCCTCCAGCGCGGTGCGATACGTGTGGTACTGGTTCACGGTGAGGTAGCGCAGGATCTCCTCGATCGCGGCGTCGAGCTTCGTCGGGTCGGCGCGCAGGATCGCGAGCTGGTCGGTGTGGTGCAGCAGCGAGAAGACGCCGACGGCCAGCGCGCTCTCGGTGGTCTCGTAGCCCGCGAACAGCAGCAGGGTGACGATGTTGCGCAGCTCTTCGCCGGTGAGGTCCGCGTCGGCGAGCAGGCTGCTGATGAGATCGTCCTGGGGCTTGCGGCGCCGCCGTTCGATGACCTCGTCGAAGAACTTGCCCGTCTGCTCGTAGGCGGCGGCCGCCTCCGCCGGGTCGGCCTCCGCGTCGTGCAGGAGGGTCACGGCGGGCAGGTACCGGTCGCTCTCGTCGTAGGGCAGGCCGACCAGTTCGGACAGCACCCGCAGGACGAGCGGCTTCGCGAACGTCGTCACCAGGTCCGCAGGCGCCCCGTGCTCGCGCATGACCTCGATCTGCTGTGCCGCAACGGCTTCGACGATCGGCGTCAGCCTGCTCGTCCGCCGGACGGTGAACTCGCCCTGTAGCAGCCGCCGGTACTTGGTGTGCTCCGGCGGGTCCATGTGGATGAACATGCCGGGGATCAGCGGGTGGGTCGGGATCACCTGTCCCTGGTGGGTCACCGGGAAGTGCCCGACCTCGCAGCTGTGGCTGAACTTCGGGTGGCTCAGCACCTCGCGCACCAACTCGTAGCTGGACACGATCCAGCCGACGTGCCCGTCCGGGTAGACCATCCGCGCGAGTGGGCGCTCCTCGCGGAGCGTCGCGAACAATGCGGGCGGATCGAACTTGTCGATCCGCGCCCACGGCTCCTCGAAGGAAATGGCGTCGGTCATGGAATCCTTCTCACTCGGACAACGGGCGGGCGGCCAGGTAAAACGTCATTCGGCGATCTTGGTGCGATCCGTCCAGCGAAACACGGCGACCTCGGCGCCATCGACGGTCTGGAATTGCCCGTCGTGCACGAAATGCTCGTAGCCTGCCCGGTAGGAAATCTTGAGCGTGCACCGCAGTTCCGTAGCCGGAACGCTGCGGTCCGCCGCCGACAGCTCCATCGGACCACCGCTCAACATGATTTTCACCAGCGTGTCGCTCATGACCACTCCGAATAATGGGGCGCTGTTTCCAGGAGGTACCATCAACCTTTTTGCAAATCGCGTGCGTTTTACCCTTTTCAAATCCACGCTAGACGAGCACCGGCTACCCGACATCCCTCAGCCTGGTAGGGCCCGCGAGTCATCCGACATCGACGGGCTGACCGGTCCGCACCGACTCATAGGCCGCCTGGATGATGCGCACAGCGCGCAGTCCGGCCTGGCCGTCCGGGCCGGTTCCCTGCCCGTTCCCGGACGAGCCGATGAAGTCTTCGAGCATGACCGAGCACAGGTCGGCGCCACCCGGCTCCCACCGCTCCCCCGCGCTCTCGACGTCGAATCCGCCGAGGAGCCGCGGGTTCGCGTTGTAGTCCACGCTGGCCCGGTCGCCGATGAAGGTCACGAACGGGCCGTCCGCCGCCGACAGGCTCCAGCCGCAGTCGATCGACGCGACCTTCCCGCTCGGGTACCGCACCGACACGAGTGCGGCGCTCTCCGCCTGTGGACGTCCACTGAGGACACTGTTGGCCTGCGCGTAGACCTGCGCCGCGGGCTCCCCGTCGAGCACGGTGTCCACCAGGTCGAGCAGCGGGGCCGCGTTGACCGCCAGCGCCCCGCCGGCCTCCGCTGTGCCGCGGTAGACCCCGTGCACAGTCGTCAGGGTGCCGACGACGCCGTCGGCGATCCCCCGACGCACGGTGGCGAACGCCTCGCCGAAGCACGCCGGGGATGCGAGCGCCAGCCGGACGCCCGCGGTGTCGCAAGCATCCACCATCGCTTTCGCGTCCGCCGCCTCGATGGCCAGCGGCTGCTCGCAGAGGACGTGCGCCTTGACCTCGGCCGCGCGCTCGACCAGCTCGCGGCGGCGCCCGACCTCGCTGGTGACCACCACGGCCTGGGGACTCCACTCGAACACCGCGTCCCAGGTGTCCACATAGGACGCACCGAGCCGGTCGACGACGGACCGGCCGCGGGCCGGATCGTCGGGGTCCGTGGTGAGCAGTTCGATGCCGGGCATGTCGCGCAGCAGCCGGGCGTAGGTCTCGGCCCGCTCGTGCGCGAAGGAGAGGACGGCGACCTTCATGCTGCGGCCCCCTTCACGGGCAGTTCCACGGCGCGCCCGGTCCACGCGGACTTCGCCGCGGCCTGGGTGATGCGGACCGCGGCCAGCGCGTCCCTGGCGCCCAGCCGGGGCTCGGGCCCACCGGCGAAGGCCTGGGCGAACTCGCGCATCTCGGTGGTGAAGACGGATTCCCCGGCGTAGCCGAAGGTCCCGGCCTCGCCGTCGGCTACCCGGACCTCCTGCGGCCACTCGGAGTCGTAGCGCACGGTCCCGCCCGTGCCCGACACGTGGAAGGCCACCCGGACCGGTGGTTTCGGCGTGGCCGTCCAGCGGCTCACGACCTGGCTGAGCGCGCCGCTGGCGTGGGTGAGCACGGCGGTGCCGGTCGCCACGGCCCCCTCCGGGGCAGGTGCGGCGATATCGCCCTGGTAGTAGGCGTGCACGCGCACGACGTCCCCGAAAACCCAGTAGGCGAGGTCGACGCCGTGCAGCATCTGGTCGGTGAGAATGCCGCCCGCCTCAGCGGACACGTGCCCGGTCCAGGGCCGCGGGTGGTAGGCGGCGAAGTAGAACCGGCCGACCGAGCCCGCGCCGAGCCGGCCGGCCGCCACCAGTTCGTGGAGCCGGGCGTAGGGCTGGGCGAAGCGCACGTCGTGGGCGGGATAGAGCCGAACCCCGGCCCGCTCGGCCGCGTCGACGATCTCCTCGGCCTCCGCGGTGCTCGCCGCCAGCGGCTTCTCGCAGACGATCCCGACACCCGCGGCGATCGCGGCCATGGCGATCTCGTGGTGGCTGCCGGTCGGCGTGCAGATGTCCACCGCGTCCGCGCCGTCCAGAGCCTCGGCCAGCGAGCCGACCGCCCTCGCCCCGGCCTCGCGAGCCAGGTCGGCGGCCCGCCCGTCGTCGGAGAAGACACGGACAGCCGCCCCGGTGCCGATCCAGGCGTCCAGGTGTAAGCGCGCGATCAGCCCCGCGCCGATCAGTGCCACCTCAAGGCGTCGCATCGCCAGCCCTTCTTCTGCCACATGCCGAACCTGCTCAGGTTCGCCCACACCGCTGGTCAGGGGCCATTACCAACGTGAGTAGTCTGGCGACTGCGGGCTGTGACCACGATTTTCGACGTCCGTACGGTGGTCGCGGCCCGGTCCGGCATGATCCGTGCTGCCGGCGTGCCGACCCGGCGTGCCGATTCTGAGGGAGCGCCGATGACCGCCGAGCTGGGCCTGCGCGATTCGGACCTGCCAGGCCTTTTCGACGCCGCCGACAAGGCATCGCTTGACGGGCAGCGAACCTATGTCCGGACGGTCCGGCTTCGCCTGGTGCTGACCGTGATCGTCGCCGCGACCGGCATCGTGACCTGGCATGTGGGCGCGCGCGGCATCGACGTCGCCGCGATCGGCACGGCCCTCGCGCTGGCCGTCATCACGCTCACCGAGCTGAGTCTCCGCTCCAGCAAGCCGGAGGAGCGGTGGTACGACGGGCGCGCGCTCGCCGAGTCGGCGAAGAGCCTTGCCTGGCGCTACAGCACGTGCGGTGTCCCGTTCGTGAGGCAGAACGACGAGCGCGCCGCGAAACAGCACTTCATCGGGCAGCTGTCGCAGCTGCTGCAGGAGGCGCCGGAGACGAGCATCAAGCCGTCCCAGCTCCCGGCGATCTCGCCCGCGATGGAGCAGCTGCGGGCGGCGGACCTCGCCACCCGCAAGGCCGCCTACCTGAAGTTCCGCATCATCGACCAGCAGGAGTGGTACGGCCGCAAGGCTTCGCACAACGAGAAGTACGCGAGCCGGTGGCGCATGACACTGCTGATCATCGAGGTCGCCGGCATCGCCGCGGCGCTGGCCAAGGCAGCCGGCTACGTCGACATCGACCTCGCCGGCGTGTCCGCGGCGATCATCGCGGCCGGCACGGCGTGGATGAACCTGCGCCAGCACACCACGCTGGCGCGGGCGTACACGTTCGCGGCCAACGAACTCGCGATCGCGCGCGACCGCCTGGAACTCGCAACCGACGAGGCCGTGTGGGCGGCCGAGGTCGCCGACTCGGAGGAGGCGGTGAGCCGCGAACACAAGATGTGGCGCGCCTCCCGCTCCCGCCCGTCGAGCTGAGCCTCCTCGAGGATCTCAGCGGCCCAGGACGTACAGCTCCCGCTCGGCGGCCAGGCGCTGCGCGATCGCGCCCCGCACGTGGGGCAGGTCGCGGATCGCCACGTCCTGCTGCTGCACGGTGCGTTGGGCGGGCCAGCGCCGGTACGTCGCGACGACCTCGTCCACCCAGACACCGGGCCACCGGGTCGAGAACGCGGCCAGCAGCACGGCATCGGCCGAACGGGCAACCGCCGGCCAGCCGCCGTGCGCGACGAGGTGCAGGCGGCGGTAGGTGACGATCGACGCCGGGAACGGGAAGTCGTTGCTGCGCACGAAGGTCTCGGCGATCGTGCCCGGGGCGATCGGTCCCGGTGGGTAGACGTCCGGCTTCACCCACACGCCGCCGTCCGGGTTCTGCCACCGCATGCGTCCGCAGGACCACGCGGCCGCCGCGTCACGCGCCAGTGGTTCGAGCAGCGCCGCCAGCCCGTCCGGCTCGTAGAAGTCGTCGTGGTCCATTCCCGTGACGAGCTCACCGCGCGCCCGGGCCAGCGCGGTGTTGCGGGTGCCCGCGCCGCCGAGCTGCACGCCGAGCGCGTCGTAGTGGATCCGCGGGTCGGCCGGCAGGAGATCCCGCACCGCGGGCGCCGGGCCGTCCTCCTGGACCAGCCACTCCCACTCCCAGCCCGGCGGCAGCTCCTGGCTTTCCAGCGAGCGCCACAACGCCACGATGTGGTCGGCGTTGTGCGCCTGCGTCGGGGTGAGGACGGAGATCAGCGGCATGGGACGTTTCTATCGTGACCACGGCCCGGCGGCGCGGCGGGTCACCGGTCCGGCCGGGTCTCGCCCGCCGGGCGGGCCGCCGCCAGCACGAACTCGACGATCCCGACCAGCCGGCCGGTGTTGCGCCGCAGTGCGTCGACGATCTGCTCCCTGGTCGCCTCGTCCCGTGTCGGTGGCGAGCGCCTCGATCAGGCTCGACATGGCGGTCAGCGGAGTACGCAGTTCGTGGGACACCGTCGCCAGGAAGTCGTTTCTCAGCGTGTCCACTTCGGAGCACCTTCGGCTGATCTTCGAGCGGGCGGGGTACATCTTCATCTCCTGCCCGGAAGGACGCTCCGGCCTGCGGACCGTGCACGAGGAGCGGCCCGATCTGGTCCTCCTCGACGTCGGGCTGCCCGGCATGGACGGGTGGACGGTGCTCGAGCGGATCCGGGACCTGGCGGACCTCCCCGTGCTGATGCTCAGCGCGCACGGGGACGAGACGGACAAGGTTCGCGGCCTGCGGGCGGGCGCCGACGACTACGTGACGAAGCCGTTCACCAACAACGAGCTGCTCGCGCGCGCCGAGGCGCTGCTGCGCCGGGCCGGCGGGAAGGACGACCGGGCCGCCGTGCACGACGACGGGCTGGTCCGGATCGACCGCCGGGCCCGCTGCGTGCACGTCACCACCCCGTGCGGCACGCGGGAGGTGCGGCTCACTCGGATGGAGTTCCGGCTGCTGAACGTGCTCGTCACGCCACCGGCGCGGTGCTGTCGGCCCAACAACTGCTCGGCCAGGTCTGGGACGACCCGAGCGGCCTCGGGCCCGAGCGCGTGAAGTTCGCGGTCCTCCGGCTGCGCCGCAAGCTCGGCTGGGACGGTGGGTGCTCGCCGGTCGAGGCGGTTCGCGGTGTGGGTTACCGCTACCGGGTCTGACCGCTTCACTTGGAATACATCGAGATCAGGCCGGCCAGGTCGCCGCCGGCGAGCAGCCGCTCCGAGATGTCGCACGGGAGGGTCTGCGGGCTCATCGTCTCGGTCCCGTGGGTCGCCTGGTCGACGTGCGCCAGGCCGACTGTGTGGCCGCGCTCGTGCACCACCACCGCCAGCAGGTCGAACTTGTTGGAGCACCCGGCGGGCAGCGTCGTGAACCACTGGTGCAGCTTGTTGTCGATGAGCATGTCCGACGCCTGCACCGCGCCCGTCTTGGGCGAGTAGTACGTGCACGTGTACGCGAGCGTCGTTTGCGGGCAGGTCGCCCCAGCTGGTCACGCTGACGTTGTCGTTGCCGGTGCAGGCTCCGGTGGCCGAGACCTGGGCGGTCTTCGTGGAGGTGCCCATGTACTGATCGGTCATCTTGAGCGCGGGCGCGGTGCCGCAGCGGTTCTGCCCGGTGATCACGGTCTTGGTGCCGGTCTTCAGCGCGTCCAGCGCGGTGGCGCCACCGAGGCCGGCGCGTTCGCCGCGTTGTAGTACCACTTGAAGGTGCTGGTGAGCTTCCACGGGCTGGTCTCGAAGGCGGAGTTCACGCACGACGGGTTGGGCGCCGCGGGCACGGCCCGCCACGACGGCCTCCGCCGCCACCTCGTCGCCCGAGGTGTCGGGTGCGGCGCCGGCGAACAGCGCGACGACGATCGCGGCGACGGCGAGGAAACGGCTGCGTGACATCGGGTTGGCCCTTCGGGTCGGGTTCTCGGTGCCTCCCAACGGTCGCGGTCGCGCGTTGCCCGACGGTTCGTCGTTCGGGTGCCGTTCGGTTGCGAATAGGCGGCTGCCGACCCGGGTACCTCGAACGCGCGTTCGAGCTGCCGGAACACACCGGCCGCGATTAGCCGCGCCGGCCTGCACAATGGCCGGCATGAGCTACGAGGTCGACCCGCGGGTGGACGACTACATCAACCGGTTGCCGGACTGGCAGCAGGAGGTCTGCCAGGAGGTCCGTGACCTCGTGCACGAGGCGGACCCGGAGGTCGTCGAGACGATCAAGCGCACGGTGCAGCCGTACTTCGTCCTGCAGGGCAACGTCTGCGCGCTGCTGGCGGCCAAGACGCACGTGAACGTGTTCCTGTACGACGGCGGGATCGTGCCCGATCCGGCGGGCATCATCACCGGCGGGCACGACAACAAGACCGCGCGCACGGTCGCCGTCCGGCAGGGCGAGCCGATCAACAAGCCCGCGCTGCTGGCCATGTTCCGCCAGATCATCGCCGACAACAGGGCGGGTGGCTGGCGCAAGCTCAAGGGCGAGGGCGAGACGCACCGATAGACCGGTCAACGGGGATCACATTGGGGCAAAAGGGATTCCCAGTTCTCGGTGTGATCAGGAGGGGCTGGAAATCGGCAGGCGGTCCAGTAACCTTCTCACACGGTTCACTTGTTCAATGTGAGAAAGGAACAAGATGTCTCGCCCTGCCTTCATGAACCGCCGCACCCTGCTCCTCGGCTCCGCCGCCCTCGGCGCCAGTGCCCTCGTCATCCCCGTGCTGACGTCCGGCACGGCCAGCGCCTACGGGTGGAACCGCACCTTGCAGCAAGGGATGAGCGGCGCGGATGTGACCGAGCTCCAGATCCGGGTCGCCGGTTACGCTGCCGACCACGCCAGCCAGACCCGCGTCGCCATCGACGGTGACTTCGGGCCCGGCACCGCGGCCGCCGTACGTCGCTTCCAGGCCGCCTACGGGCTGTCGGCGGACGGCGTCGCCGGGCCGAGCACCCACACCAAGCTCAACGCTCTCGAGCAGTCGGACGGCTCGACGCTGCACTTCAACTTCAGCGAGTTCACCGACCGGATCAGCGGCAACTTCAACGGCGGCAAGGTCAGCGCGGCCGCCGCCAAGGAGAACGCCCGCCGCTGCATGTACAAGCTGGAGGCGCTGCGGCTGAAGCTGGGCAACAAGCCCATCACCGTCAACTCCGGCTTCCGCAGCATCCAGCACAACTCCGACATCGGCGGCGCCGCCGACAGCATGCACCTCTACGGCACCGCGGCCGACCTCGGCGTCTCGGGCGTGGCGAACAAGACCGTCTACCAGAAGGCGGAGACCTGCGGGTTCTCCGGCCTCGAGACGTACAACACGGACCACCAGCACGTCGACAGCCGCGCCGACCTCGGCCGCGCGTGGTGGTGGGAGAACGGCACCGTCTGATCGACCGAACCGAAATGGGCCGGCCCGCGCGGGGCCGGCCCATTCGCGTCAGCCCATGGCCAGCGCCTGCACCTGGCTGTAGGCGCCGTTGAACCAGTCCTGGTCACCCGGGAAGGTGCCGGAGTCGGCGTACTGCCAGATCGTGTGGTAGCTCCAGTTGTACGGCAGGGCGCCGACGCTCGACGAGTACCGCGCCACCCACAGCGGGTTGGTGCTGGAGAAGTCGCCTCGGTTGCCGGTGCACTCGGTCCACCAGCTCGTCGACGTGTAGATCACCGGCCAGCGGGTCGTCCTGGCGTGGTACTGGTTGCTGAACGCGAGAATCCACGACACCATCGCAGACTGGCTCAGGCCGTAGCAGTCCCCGCCCTGGCCGGCGGTGCCCCACTCGATGTCCAGCGTGCCGGGCAGGGTGAGGCCGTCCGCCGACCACCCACCGCCGTGCGTGGCGAAGAAGTCGGCCTGCGCCGCGCCGCCCGCGCCGTCCGGCCGCGCGTAGTGGTAGGCGCCGCGGATGATGCCCTGCTGGTAGGCGTGCAGGTAGTTCGCGCTGAAGTTCGGGTCCTGGTACGTGGTGCCCTCGGTCGCCTTGATGTAGGCGAACTTCGCGCCCTGGGACTTGACCGTCGCCCAGTTGATCGTGCCCTGCCAGTGGCTGACGTCCAGCCCAGGCGTCTGGGTCGCGGCAGGAGCGACGCCGGACGCCTTCTGGACTCCTTCGTGGGCGCGAATGCTCGCGCCCATCTCGTGGTCGACCTCGCCGGCGGCGGCCGGCTCGGCCGCCGCCGTCACGACCGGTCCGGCGAGCAGCGCGGTGACCGCGACGCCGACCCCGACGATCGATCTCCAGCTGGGAAATGACTGCCTCATGTTCAACCCTTCTGGACCCTCGCATGATCCACGGGCGGAAGTACCCGCCCGGCCAGTCTAGGGATTGATCACTGGAAGTGACGCTATCTGGTGAATTACCAACTAGTCGGATGGTGAGGAACCAGCGCGAGACATGGCTCGTCGGAGCGATCATGTCGAGGGGAAGCAGGTTTGCGTGCGTAGTCGGGTTCATGGTGTCCGTGGTGCTGGGCACCGCGGCACCGGTGGGGGCGGAGCCGGCGTTGCCGCCGCTCGCGCCGGCAGAACGGGTCGCGGGCCTCGGCGATCCGGGCTACTCCGGTGACGGGCAGGACGCCACGCACGCCCGGCTCGGCCGTCAGCTGCGGATCGACGTCGCCGCGGACGGGACCGTGCTCGTCGCCGACACGGACAACCGGCGGCTGCGCCGCGTCGACACCGACGGCGTGATCGACACCGTTGCCGCCCCCGCGAGCGAGCGCGGCAACGGACCGTGGTTCGAGAAGACCTTCCTGCCCAACGACGTCGCCACCGCACCCGACGGCAGCATGTACCTGGCCGACGACTCGAAGATCGCGCGGCTCGGCCGCGACGGTTCGTGGCAGATCGTGGCCGGCGGCGGGGAGGCGGCGTTCTCCGACGGCGGCAACGGGGGCGACGGCGGGCCGGCCACCGCCGCGTTCCTCTACGACGTGTACGCGGTGGAGCTCGACGCGGCCGGCCGCGTCTACCTGCCCGACAACTACCAGGGCCGGGTCCGGCGCGTCGAACGCGACGGCACCATCCACACGATCGCCGGCGGGGGCACGGTCACCCCGTCGGCCAAGCCGGTGCCCGCCCGGTCCGCACGCATGTTCCCGGCCGACATCGAGCTCGACCCGGCGGGCGGTTACTGGGTGGTCAGCAGGCGGCTGATGAGCGACGGCGATGCCCAGATGCTGCACGTCGACGCCCGCGACATGGTCACCGCGGTACCGCTCGACCCGCCCCCCGGACGCGACGTTCCGATCGCGCTGGCGCCGGACGGCACGCTCTACGCCGGGTACGGCAACTTCGTCCGCACGGTCGCCCACGACGGGACCACGACCCCGGTCGGCGGGCCGTTCGGCGGCGGGCTGTCCAGCCTCGCCGTCTCCGCCGACGGCACGGTGTACGGCGCGGGCGAGGGCATCGTCGAACGAATGACCACACCGGACCCGCGCGAGGGGAAGCGCCAGCCCGCCGCCCGGGCTGGCGCCGACCCGTGGGCGGACGAGGACGCCGGGACCGTGCACCGCGTCGCGGGCGACGGCCGGTACCGCGACGACAGCGCCCGGCCCGACCGCGAACCGCCGCGGCCGCCGGAGCCGCGCGACGTCGCACCGGGCAAGGACGGTGACGTCTACGTGCTCGACGGAGCCAACTCGCGGATCCTGCACGTGGCCGCCGACGGCCGGACCAAGGTGCTGGCCGAGCTCGGTGACGACGAGCCGATCAACTGCGCCGGGCTGACCGCCGGCCCGGACGGCGCCTTGTACACAGTGGACCTGCTGGCCGACCATGTCCTGCGCGTCGGAACCGACGGCCACGTGTCCACTGTGAACGGACCGGTGGTGGCTGAGGAGTACGCGCCGGAGTCGCTAGTGGTAGACCGCGCGGGCCGGTTCTACCTGCCGGACACGAGCGGGTCCCGGCTGGTGCGGTACACGCCGGACGGCAAGGCCACGCCGTTCGCGGGTGGTGGCGAGCGGGACGACGCGGAAGCCGACGGCGGACCCGCCGTCGCCGCGCGGCTGTACGCCCCCGACCCGGCCGCGATCGCCCCGGACGGCTCGGTGGCGGTCCTCGAGGACGACTCGCACGCGGTGCGCCTGGTGCGGCCGGACGGCAAACTCGGCACGGTCGTCGGCAACGCGGGCAACCGGTACTGGCGCGCGGGTTACGGCGGCGACGGCCGCGCGGCGAAGGCGGCCCTGCTGAACAACCCGCGCGGTGTCGCGTTCAGACCGGACGGGACGCTCTACGTCGCCGACACCGGCAACAACCGGGTGCGCCGGGTCGGCCGCGACGGCGTGATCACGACGATCGCCGGCACGGGCGACCGGGCGGAGAACGGCGACGGCGGGCCCGCGACGCGTGCGGCCCTGCTCGAGCCGGAACACCTGACGGTCGCGACCGACGGCTCGATCTGGGTGAGCAGCTCGGCGACCACGGGACTGCGCCGCATCGCCGCCGACGGAACCATCTCCACCCCGGCCGACGTCGCCGACACGATCGGCCCGGCGCCGGCACCACTGATCACCGGCAGCTCCCTGACCGTCGATCCACACGGGACGGTGTACATCGGCACGAGCAACCGGTCGATTCTCGCGGTGCGGCCCGGTGCGAAACCCAAGTACTTCGGGGAAGGGGGTGTCTTCACGAACACCGTTGCCGCGGCGCGCGACGGTTCGCTCTACTTCGGCGGCGTGCCGCTGTGGCACCGCTACTCGGACGGCACGCGGTCCGCGGTTCTCGGCGCGTCCGGCGCGCCCGGTGAACCTGCCGACGGCGCGGACGCCCGGATGATCGCGGTCTCGGCCCGCGACACCACGACCGGTCCCGACGGCACTCTCTTCCTGTCCGACGGCAGGACCGTCTACGCCATCGTCGGCGGCCGCCTGCAGGAACTGTGGCGGATGCCGGGCGAGGAGAGCAGCCCCGGCATCAACGGCATCGGGGCCGGTCCGGACGGCACGCTCTACGCGGCGACGACCGAGGACGAGGTCGTCGCGGTGCGCGACGGCAAGGCGCACCGGGTGGCGGGCAACGGCGAGGACGTCACCGTCGACGGCGAGGTCGGCGACGGCGGTCCGGCGACCGAGGCGGTCATCGACGACCCGAACGACGTGGCGGTAGCGAACGACGGGACGCTGTACATCAGTTCCGTGCACGGCATCCGCCGGGTGGATCCGGACGGCGACATCGACACGATCGTGCCCGGCGGAGAGCGGCAGGACGGCACGTCCACCCGGTACACGCCGCCGGCCAGCCTGGCCGTGGACGCGCACGACAACCTGTACTTCGCCGAGCCCGACCTCAACCAGGTCCGGGTCGTCGTGCACGCGAACCAGATGTCCGACCAGAGCGGCACGTCGCTGTGGTGGTGGCTGGGTGGCGCGGTCGTGGTCGTCGCCGGTGCCACGGTGTTCCTGTGGCACCGGCGACGGACAGGGAGCGAAACGGGAGAGTTAGCCGCGGACGGCGTCGGCAGCGGCGGCGAACGATCTGTGGGCGCGGCGGCGGTGGCGCACGATCAGGATGATCGCGAAGATCACCAGCCAGGCGCTCCACAGGACGTAGCCGACGAAGTTGGCCAGGTCGATGACGGGCAGGTCGAGCGGCGAGAGCACGCCGGCGAGGATCAGCACCGCCGAGATAGCACCGAGGAGGGCGAACAGGCGGCCGGCGAAGGCGGTGCCGAGCGCGGCGAGGACTAGCCCGGTCCACGCGGCGGTCAGCAGGTAGCCACCGGTCTCGCCGATGAGGTTGCCGAGCACGCGGTTGGCAGTGGCGAAGGAGTCCTGGGCGGCCGCGGCCGCGGCGGGGTCGCCGCCCGCGGCCGTCGCCGCCCAGCCCGGCACCAGCAGCGGCCACCGCAGCAGGCCGACGACCTGCACCACGGCGGCGGCGATCCCGACCGGCACGGCCAGCCGCATGGCGCGCGCGGCGGAGAGCCGCCCGACGCCGATGGCGACCGGGGCGAGCAGCGCCGCGCCCGCGGCGAGCACGAGGAACCAGCTGACCACCGCGGACTGCGACTCACGGAAGGAGTCCAGGACGTCGCCGGTGGGCTGCTTGAGGACGTCCGGATAGTCGAACACGGCACCGAGGCCGGTGAAGGCGACGTTGACGAGCACGGCGGCGGTGATCATCAGGATGGCGGTGACGCGGAGGTTCATGACGGATCCTGTTCTGTGTCAAGGGTTTCCGGTTCGGCGGCGGCCGCGGCGATGTAGGCGGCGAGCAGGCTTGCCGGGTACTCGGCGAGGTGGTCGCGGGCGAGGAGGACGGCGCGGGGTGCGTCCCCGCTCAGGTACGCGGTGGCGATGACCACCAGCTGGCGGTCGCGGCTCGTCCCGGCGGCCGCGGCGGCGCGGGCCAGCAGCGGCCGCCAGGCCGGGACCACCAGCGCCGCCGCGGTGAGCACCGCTGGGTCGTCAGTGGTCCCGGCCCGCTCGACGAGGACCCCGATCGCCGTGGCGTCCTCGGCGATGAGGCGGCGAACCAGCTGGTCCGTGGAGGTCGAGTCCATGCCGCAGAGCGTCGATCAGGGTCCTTATGACCTACTGACGACCGGCTGACGCGCTTAGGCTCACGTGATGCTCACCGTCGCGATCCTCGGGCGCGTCGAGGTGTTGCGCGACGGAGCACCGGCCGCGGTGCCCAGCGGCCTGACCACCGAGCTGCTGGTGCGGCTCGCGCTCGACGCCGGACGCCCGGTCCGTGCCGAGCGCCTCGTCGAGGACCTGTGGCCCGGCGAGGTCGGGACCCGGCCCAACACCTTGCAGGCCAAGGTTTCCCAGCTGCGCCGAGCGCTGGGCGACCCGGCGGCGCTGACGGGCGGGACGGCCGGCTACACCTTGGCGCTCGAGGCCGACCAGGTCGACGCGCTCCGGGTGCTCCGCCTCGCCGACGATGCCTCGGCGCAGCTCGCGAACGGCGATGCCGCGGCGGCGATGCGCACCTGCCGGGCGGCGCTGCACCTGTTCGGCCCGGAGGTGCTGCCCGCCGCAGGCACCGCGGAATGGGTGCTGCCGCACCGTGTTCGCCTGGAGGAGGTGCGGTTGCGCCTCGCGGAGGACGGGCTCGCCGCGCGGCTCGCCCTCGGCGCGGCCGGCGAGGTCATCGGTGAGCTGGAGTCACTGGTCGCGGTGCATCCGCTGCGGGAGCGGCTGTGGTCGCTGCTGATCACGGCGCTCTACCGCTCCGGGCGGCAGTCCGACGCGCTGGCGGCCTACCGGCGGGTGACCCGCCTGCTCGCCGACGAGCTGGGCGTCGACCCCGGTCCGGAGCTGGCCGCCCTCGAGCGGCAGGTGCTCGCCCACGACGAGACCCTCGCGCCGCCACCACGTTCCGCGCCCGCGCCCGCCGGGCGCGGGAATCTCCCGGCGCTGTCGGCGCCGATCGTGGGCCGCGCCGACGACCTCACCGCGGTGCGGGCGAGCCTGGCGACCCACCGGCTGGTGACGCTCACCGGGCCGGCCGGCGTGGGCAAGACCCGGCTCGCCATCGAGGTGGCCCGGCTGACCGGCGCCCCGGACGGGACATGGCTGGTACGCCTGGACAGCGTCCGGTCCCCTGCCCAGGTCCCCGTCGCGCTCGCCGCCGCCGTGCCCGGCGTGGACGCGGCGGACGTCGCCGCCGGCCTGCGCGGGGCCGAGGTGCTGCTCGTCCTCGACAACTGCGAGCACGTGGCAGAGGCCGTCGCCGCGCTCGCCGTGCGGATCCTCGGCGCGGCCCCGGGCGTGCGGGTGCTGGCCACCAGCCAGCGTTCGCTCGGCCTCGACGGCGAGGTCGTGCACACGCTCACCCCGCTGTCGGAGGCCGACGCCGTCACGCTGTTCACCCGGCGCGCCGCCGAACGCAAGCCGTCGTTCGCGCTCACCGATGCCACAGCGCCGACTGTCGCCCAGCTGTGCCGCGCGCTGGACGGCCTGCCGCTGGCGATCGAGCTCGCCGCGGCCCGGGCCAGGATCCTGTCGGTGACCGAGATCGCGGCGCGGCTCGACGACCGGTTCACCCTTCTCGCCGACCCGGTGTCGGACCGGCCCACGCTCGCCGCGGCCCTGTCGTGGAGCTACGACCTGCTCTTCCCCGACGACCAGCGTGGCCTGTGGGCGCTGGCGCAGTTCCCCGGCGGAGCCACGATGCCCGCCGTCGAGCACGTCCTGGCCGAGCTCGGGGTCCCCGCCGCGTCGGCTCTGGACATCGTGGCGCGCCTGGCCGACCGGTCGCTCGTCACCGTCGACGACGGCGGTTCCGGTGCGACCCGCTACCGGCTGCTGGACAGCGTGCGCGCCTTCGCCGCGGACCGGGCCGCGGCGGCGGACGCCGACGGGGACGCCGCGGACGCGCTCCTCGACTGGGTCGCCGGGGTCGCCGAGTCCGTCGCCGACCAGGTGCGCGGCCCCGGCCAGGCCGCGCACGTCGCGGTCACCGCGGCCGAGCGAGCCACGATCGACGTCGCGCTCGACCGGGCCCGCGCCTGCGATCCCGGCCTCGGCCTGCGGATCGCCGTCGACCTCGGCTGGGCGTGGGTACTGCTCGACGACAGCGCGGCCGCCGCCCGGCTGCGCTCCGCGCGGCTCGCCGCAGGCGCCGCCCCCGCCGGACTCCGGGTGCGGGCGTTGCTGTTGGAGAGCTGGCTGGAGGCCATGTCCGGCGACCTTCGCCCGGCGCTCACCGCACTCGACGCCGCGACCGCCCTCGCCGGGGACGACGAGTACCTGGTCAACCTCACCCGCTGGTACGCCGGTTTCGTGTTGTTCCAGGACAGCCGCCCGGCTGAGGCCGCCGCCGCGCTGGAGGCGTGCCTGCCTGCGTTCGCGGCGAGCGGCGCCACCTGGTACGAGGGCGGCAGCCGGCTGCTCGCGGCGTTCGCGTACCTCGCCGTCGGCGACACGGTCGCCGGACGTGCCGCGTGCGAGGACGCGATCCGCATCGTCGGCCCGCTCGGCGACGCCTGGGGACTCCTGCACGCCGAAGCGGCGCTCGGCAGGTTGGCCCAGGCCGAGCAGCGCTTCGCCGACGCCGCCCGCCATCACGGCCGGGCCGCGGAGTCCGCGCAGCGCCTGGGTTTCGGCGGCGCGGCCGCGTTGCACCTGGCCCACCTCGGGCGCGCCCAGCACGACGCGGGCGACCCCACCGCGGTCGACACCCTGCGCCGCGCGATCGCCGGCGCGGAGCGGGCCGGCGATCTCCGGCTGCTCGCCATGACCCGCGTGACGCAGGCCGAGGTGCTGCGCGCCGCGGGCGACCGGGCCGCGGCACGCGACCTGCTCGTCGCCGCCAACCGCTGGTACGCCGAGTCCGGCGCCGGGGACGGCGCCCTGCTCGCCGCCTGCCGGCTGGCCGTCCTGCGCGCCGAGGACGGCGACCCGGACGCCGCGGCCGAGCTGCGCCGGATCCACGATGCGGCCCGGTCCGCGGGCGACCGGCACGTGGCGGACCTGGCCGCCGCGGCCCTCGCGGAAACTTCGCACCCATTTCAAGGAGTGATCATGGAGCACCGAGGGTAACCAACCCACGGTCGAGTGCACTACTTTCGGTACGAATGGGGTCGGGGCCATGACAGTACGTCGCTTCAACGCAGCGAACCCCACTACTCGCACGGTCGCGCAGCGCCGCCGCGTGCACGCGGCGCGGTTGCGGATGGCCGAGATGCGGGCACGGATGGCCACCCCTCGTTCCGAGGCGGCCCGGCAGTACCTCGCCGGGCCGAACCACGCGCCGGACATCACCGCGTCGGACTAGCTCGGTCCGGCTAGCTCGGGGTGTCCCACGCGATCGGGAAGTGCTCCGGTCCGCGGGTGGACAGGCCGTTCTTCCAGGCGATGCCGCCGTCGCGGTCCCGCGTGGCGAAGCGCAGGCCGGGCAGGCGGCGCAGCAGCGTGTCGAGCGCGACCTGCAGTTCCATGCGGGCCAGCGGCGCGCCGACGCAGTGGTGCGGGCCGTGCCCGAAGCCGACGTGGGAGGCGCCCGCGCGACCCAGGTCGAGCACGTCGGGCTCGGCGTAGACGGACTCGTCGCGGTTGGCCGAGGCGATCGCGGGCAGCACGGGCTCGCCCGCGCGGACGGTGACGCCGCCGACCTCGATGTCCTCCAGCGCGTAGCGGGCGATGCCGGCGCCCAGGGCCCAGCGGCACGTACCGCATCAGCTCCTCGACCGCCTTCGGCACCAGCGTCAGGTCCGCGCGCAGCTGCGCGAGCTGCTCGGGGTGGGTCAGCAGGACGTAGACGAAGTTCGGGATCTGTGACGCGGTCGTCTCGTGGCCGGCGACGAGCAGCGCCTGGGCGAGCGAGAGCAGCTCGTCCTCGGAGAGCCGGTCCTCGTCGTCGCGGGCGGCGACGAGCGCAGGTCGTCGGTGGCACGTTCGCGGCGCCGGGCGATCAGGCCCGCCATGTACCCGCGCATGCTCTCGACCGCGGCGCGGACCTCGTCGGGCGTGAACCGCGTGGTGGACAGGAAGGCGCTGGACCACCGGCGGAAGTCGACGCGGTCCTCGTAGGGCACACCGAGCAGCTCGCAGATCACGGTGACGGGCAGCGGCAGCGCGAAGTCCTCGACGAGGTCCGCGGGCGCGCCGCGGTCGAGCATCTCGTCGGCGAAGCCCTCGGCGATGCGCTGCACGCCGGGCCGCAGCTCGTTGATGCGCCGCACGGTGAACGCCTTCATCACCAGCCGCCGCAGCCTGCGGTGCTCGGGTGGGTCGAGGCTGAGGATGCTGCCGGGCTGGGACGGGGTGGCCCGCATGCGCGGCTCGTCGCGACCGACCGCGGCGGCGCGGCTGAACCTGGGGTCGCCGAGCACGACCATGACGTCGCCGTAGCGGGTGGCGAGCCAGGCGGGTTCGCCGTAGGGCAGCCGGACGCGGGTCATCGGCTCGTCGGTGCGCAGCGTCGCGAACATCGGCGCACACACGACCCGCTACGGAGCGCGGTCTGCTCCTCGCCCCGCGCCGGGCACCAGCAGGACGACCGACGCGACGACCAGCAGCCCCAGCACGATCACGTTCAGCACCCGGTCCCGCGGCTCGTACATGTGCAGCATCGTCAGGTGGTAGACGAAGTGCAGGACGTTGAACGTCAGCAGCACCGCGCCCGCCAGCCGCACGACGACCTGGTTCCGCACCTGCGCCAGGACGATCAGGCTCAGGACCGTGACGGCCAGGTAGAAGGCGCCCACATCCTTGGCCAGATGCTCGTTGTAGGGACCGAGTTGGGGCAACCAGCGAAAGCCGAACCCGGGAAACGTGTCGTACCAGGACTCCGGCGCGAAGTACGCGAAGACGCCCACGTACGCGGAGGTGAACGCGACGAGCGCGAGGCTGATCCGGTCCAGCAAGAGCTTCATACCCATCGGACTGGACAGCCCCGCGATTCGTGACATCACCCGGCCCGCGCCGTTTCTTCTCACCACGGCACGACTCGCGGTAACGGCACAACCCGGCCGCACGACTGTTGATCAGACACCGGCTGTACTCCTGGGGGCGGGATGACCAACCACATAGCGACCGGGGACACCGTCGACGAACCGTCGACGCAAGCACCGCCGGTGCCGCGGTCGGGCCCCGGTGCGGTCCTGCTGAACCTGACCGGGCTCGGCCTCGGCTACGCCTACCTGCGGCGCTGGTGGCTCGCCGGCTTTGCGGTCGCCGGTACCGTGGCGCTGCTCGTGGCCGACGGGGTGAGCGGCTCACACCTGTGGGCCGCGGCCGTGCTCGGCTGGGCCGCGCTGCTGTCGGTCCATGCGGGGCTGCTGGCCCGCCGCCATCCCGGTCCGGCCGGGCGACGGTCCGTGCTCGCCGGCGTGGTGGCGTTCGTGCTCGTCGCCGCCGGGGTGACCGGGTACGGCGTCCTGGCGCGGGCCGCGACCACAGACGGCATGGCGGCGATGCGCGCGGGCGACTGCGCGCGGGCCGTCGAACGGTTCGACGCCGCGACCGGTCCGTACCGGCTCGGCGCGGACTTGCCCACGGCGCAGACCGCTCGCGGGCAGTGCACCGCGTTCCTGCGCGCGGCCGGCGCCCGTGAACGAAGCGACCACGCCGCGGCCGTGCGGACCTACCGGTACCTCGAGAAGTCCTTTCCGCACAGCGTGTTGGCGGGCGCCGTACACCGTGAGCTCGCCGAGACCTATGTGGCCGAGGCACGCGACTTCGCCGAGCCTCTGGACATGCCGACCGCACGCGAGGCCGTCGGCGTGCTCAAGGTCGTCCACGACGAGTTCGGCGACACCTCGGCGGCCGACCAGGTTCCGGGCGCCGTCGCCGAACTGTTCGCCGCCGCAGGCGAACCGACCGCTCGCGCGCAGGTCTGCGACCGGCTGCCGGCGCTGAACTACTTCGCCGGGCTCGACAAGGCGATGGCGCCTCGGACGGTCGCCGTGGCCGACGCGAGGCGTGCGGACGCCCTGCTGGACTGCGGCCTGGGAAAGCTGCGCGCCGGCGACGCCGCGACAGCGGCGCCGATCCTGGACAACTACGCGAACGAGTACCCGAAGCACGCCAGGTACAAGCAGGGCAAAGCGGCCCAGATCAACGCGCGGGTCGCGGCGCGGGCGAAGGTCCGGTTGCCGGTGCCGCCGCCGCTCGGCACCCGCGGCAGTGTACGGCTGATGTTCTACAACGACAGTCGCAAGGCACTGCACGTCCTCGTCGCGGGCGCGACCGCACACGACATCACGCTGAAGCCGTGTGGGTCGTGCCGTGCCATGCATTCGTCCGAAGCGGACACCTGCCTGCCGGGCCGCCGGGTCCCGTCCGCGACGGTGTGGCTCGACCCGCGTGCCACCTATTACTACGCCATCGACAACCCCGCGGCCATCGCCGCCTGGGATACCTACCCGCTCGACATGTCCATCGGCGAAAGCTACGTCTGCATCTACTACCCGGAATAGCTACGCGTCGGGTTTCACCGGGCCGCTTTCGGCCACGGTGGTCAGCATCTTCAGCACGCTGTCGATGTGGGCCTGCATGGCGCGTTCGGCCCGTTCGGGGTCGCGGGCGCAGACCGCGTCGATGATGGCGAGGTGTTCGGGCAGCGACACCGACGGGCGGCCGGGCACGAACGCGAGGCGGAACTGGTGGCGGACCATGTGCCCGTGCAGCTGCTCGATGAGCCGCGTCGCGGTGCGGTGGCGGGCGATGCGGCGCAGGCTGCCGTGCAGCTGGGCGTTGAGGTCGGAGTAGCCCAGCATGTCCAGGTTGGTCACGGCGGAACTCATCGCCGTGCCGATCTCGCGCAGCTCGGCGATCTGTTCGTCGGTGATCCGTTCCGCGGCGCGGGCGGCGACCAGCGCCTCGACGGTACGGCGGATCTCGGTGATCTCGATGGCCTCCTCGGCGGAGATCTGCCGGACCCGGGCCCCACGGTTGGGCTGCAGCTCGATCACGCGCTCGGCGGCCAGCCGGGTCAACGCGTTGCGCAGCGCGAACCTCGTGGTGCCGTACCGCTCGATCAGCTCGGCCTCGATGAGCCGCTGGAGCGGCGCGTACTCACCACGCAGGATCGATTCGCGCAGCTCGTCGTATATGTCGCTCATGCCCATACCCTTCCAGCGGCGGCCATGGCGCGGAACGTTACTGAGATTGTCAACAATTGTGAAGACAACCTTGACGACGTCGTCGTGCGGCGCGTAGATCTGGGGAATGGCAGCGCACCTCGTGGTCCGGCAGATCGATCGCGCCGATCCGGAGACGGTCGCCGGCCTGCGCACGGCGGGCGTCGCCGCGGCGCACGAGGCGGCTGGCCGCATCGGGCTGCTCGGCCCGGCGATCCGGCCGCGGCAGGACGGCGCGGTGATCGCCGGGTCGGCGATCACGGTCTCCTGCCACCCCGGCGACAACTTGATGCTCCACGCCGCGGTGGAGGTGTGCCTGCCCGGTGACGTGCTCGTCGTGACCACGACCTCGCCGTCGACGGACGGCATGTTCGGCGACCTTCTGGCGACGTCGGTGATGGCCCGCGGCGTCGTCGGGCTCGTGATCGACGCCGGGGTTCGCGACCTCGCGTCGCTGCGGGACATGGGGTTTCCCGTGTGGTCGCGGTCCGTGCACGCCCAGGGCACGGTCAAGGCCAGCGCCGGATCGGTGAACGTGCCGGTCGTCGCCGCCGGGCAGCTCGTGTCGCCCGGTGACATCGTCGTCGCCGACGACGACGGTGTGCTCGCCCTTCCGGCCGCATCCGGCCCCGCTGTGGCGGAGGCGGCGGCGAAGCGGCTGGCCGGTGAGCGGGCCAAGCGTGCACGGCTGGCGGATGGCACGCTGGGAGTCGAGTTGTACGACCTTCGCCCGCTGCTGGCGGAGCTCGGGGTGCGGTACGTGGACCGGCTGCCGGAAGGCGGTGACGCGTGACGGACGTGGGCATCCGGTGCATGCAGCTGCGCGGCGGCAGCTCGAAGGGCGCGTATTTCCTGCGCGACGACCTGCCGGCGGACCCGGCGGAGCGCGACGACCTTCTGCTGCGTGTCCTCGGCTCCCCCGACGAGCGGCAGATCGACGGCATCGGCGGCGGCCACCCGCTCACCAGCAAGGTCGCCGTGGTCGCACCGTCCACTGCGGACAACGCGGACGTGGACTACCTGTTCCTCCAGGTGATGCCGGACCGTGCGGTCGTCACCGACGCGCAGACGTGCGGCAACCTGCTCGCCGGTGTCGGGCCGTTCGCCATCGAACGCGGCCTGGTCGCCGCGGCCGGCGACACCACGACGGTGCGCATCCGGCTCGTCAACCCCACCGTCACCTTCGTCGAGGCCCGCGTGCGCACACCAGACGGGAAGGTGCGCTACGACGGGGACACCGTCATGGCCGGCACCCCCTTCCCCGCCGCCCCGATCAACCTCGCGTTCCGCGGTGGGGAGGACCCGGTCTTCCCCACCGGCCGGCTGGCCGACGAGTTCGCCGGCATCCGGGTCAGCTGCGTCGACGCGGGCATGCCGGTCGTGATCGTCCAGGCCACCGACCTCGGCCTCGACGGCGCAGAGCCACCGGCGAAGCTCGAAGCCGACCCGGACCTGCGGGCCAGGGTCGAGGCCGTCCGGCTCGAGGCCGGGGAGGCGATGGGCCTCGGCGACGTGCGGGACACGACGATCCCGAAGATCACCATCGTGTCCCCGCCGCGCAACGGCGGCACCGTCACCACCCGCACGTTCATCCCGCACCGGGTGCACGACGCGATCGGCGTCCTCGGCGCGGTGTCCGTGGCCGTGGCCGTGCGCACGCCGGACACGGTCGCGAACCCCGACACCCCGGCGGAGCGGGACGTCCACATCGAGCACCCGACCGGCACGTTCGACGTCGCCATCGACCTCGCCCTCGCGGGCCCGGCGACCCGGGTGTCGCGCAGCACCGTCGTGCGCACCGCCCGCAAGCTGTTCGACGGCCTCGTGTGGCCCCGCAGCGGAAAGGCAACCGGATGAGCGCGCTCACGCACGACCCGGACCGCCGCCGCGACATCGCCCACGTGGGACCGGTCGAGCTGTTCACCCCCGTGCTGGACGCGTCCCGCGACTTCTTCGTCGACCAGATGGGGCTGCGCGAGGTGCACCGCGACGACGGCTCGGTGTACCTGCACACCTGGGACGACTACCAGTCCTGGACGATCCGGCTGATCAACCGCGACAGGGCGGGCATCGGCCGGACCTACCTGCGCGCGGCCGGCCCGCAGGCGCTCGACCGGCTCGCCGCAGCGGTCGACGCGGCCGGCATCGCCCGCAAGGTCGTCACCGACGCGCACAGCCTCGGCGAGGTCCACCTCTGTACCGACCCCGACGGGCACGAGCTCGGCCTGTACTGGGACGCCGACTGGTACCAGGCCGACGACACCGATCGTCCCGCGCTGAAGAACCAGGCCGCCCGCTACCCCGGCCGCGGCGCGAACCTGCGCCGCCTCGACCACGTCAACTACCTCACCGCCGACGTCCCGGCCACCGCCACGTTCCTGCGCGACGTGCTCGGCGCGCGGTGCACCGAACAGATCGTGAAAGACGACGGCAGCCCGCAGGCGATCTGGTACTCGCTGGGCAACAAGACCTACGACCTCGTGTACACAGAGGACTGGACCGGCAGTCGCGGGCGACTGCACCACGTCGCCTTCGCCACCGACACCCGCGAGGAGATCCTGCGCGCCGCCGACGTCTGCCTCGACGCGGGAGTGCACATCGAGACCGGGCCGCACAAGCACGCCATCCAGCAGACGTTCTTCCTCTACGTGTGGGAGCCCGGCGGCAACCGGATCGAGCTGTGCAACGCGGGCGCGCGGCTCATCCTCGCGCCCGACTGGCGGACGATCAGCTGGACCCGGCAGGAGCGCGCCAAGGGCCAGGCCTGGGGTCTCAAGACGATCGAGACCTTCCACACCCACGGCACCCCGGTCGTCGACTGATGACCGCGACGCGTGTCGCCGTGCTGGGACTCGGTGAGGCCGGCGGGGAGATCGCCAGGGACCTCGTCGCGGCGGGCGCCGACGTCCGCGGCTTCGACCCGCTCGTTAACCCGCCCAAGGGCGTCGAACCTCGCGCCGACGACGCCGACGCCGTCCGCGACGCCGACCTGGTGCTGAGCGTGAACAGCGCGCACGACGCGCTGCCCGCGTTGGAGAACGCGTTGCCCGCGCTGCGCGACGAAACGGTCTGGGCCGACCTCAACACCGCCGCGCCCTCGGTGAAGGCCGCGCTCGCCGAGCGAGCCGGCGCGGTGGTCGACGTCGCCCTCATGGCGCCGGTGCCCGGCAACGGACTGCGGACGCCGATGCTCGCCTCCGGCGACGCGGCCGAGCAGTACGCGCGGCTGCTCACCGCCTTCGGCGCCGACGTGACCGTCCAGCCGGGCCCGGCCGGCGCCGCGACCTCCCGCAAGCTCCTCCGCAGCGTGTTCTACAAAGGACTCGCCGCCGCCGTCGTGGAGGCGCTGGCCGCGGCCGAGGCGGCGGGCTGCGAGCCGTGGCTGCGCGACAACATCGCCGCCGAGCTGACCGGCTTCGACCGGCACACCGTCGACCGGCTCGTCGACGGCAGCTACCGGCACGCCCGCCGCCGTGCCGACGAGATGACCGCCGCCTGCGCCCAGCTCGAGGACCTCGGCGTCCGGCCCCGCATCGCCGCCGCGGCGCTCGACCTGCTCGTCGAACTGCGCGACCGGGAGGCGCCGGCATGATCATCGACTGCCACGGCCACTACACGACCGCGCCCGCCGCCCACAACACCTGGCGGGAGGCGCAGCAGATGGCCTACCGGGCCGGGCGGCAACCACCGCGATACCCGGCGATCCCCGACGACGACCTCCGTGAGTCCATTGAGGACGGCCAGCTGCGGCTGATGCGGCAGCGCGGCGTCGACCTCACCATCTTCTCCCCGCGCGCGTCGGCCATGGGCCACCACTTCGGCGACGAGACGGCCAGCGCCGCCTGGGCCCGCGCCTGCAACGACCTGATCGCCCGCGTCGTGTCGCTCTACCCGGCGCATTTCGCCGGCGTCTGTCAGCTGCCGCAATCCCCCGGCGTGCCGATCGCCGGCTCGGTCGGCGAGCTGCGCCGGTGCGTCGAGGAGCTGGGGTTCGTCGGCTGCAACCTCAACCCCGACCCGAGCGGCGGGCACTGGACCTCCCCGCCCCTCACCGACCGCGCCTGGTACCCGCTCTACGAGACCATGGTCGAGCTGGACGTGCCCGCGATGGTGCACGTCTCCGCGGTCACCAACCCGAACTTCCACGCCACCGGTTCGCACTACCTCAACGCCGACACGACCGCGTTCATGCAGCTGCTGCAGGCCGATCTGTTCACCGACTTCCCCGGCCTGCGGCTGGTCATCCCCCACGGCGGCGGCGCCGTGCCGTACCACTGGGGCCGCTTCCGCGGGCTGACCGACATGCTCGGCAGGCCACCGCTGGCCGAAGCGGTGCTGCCCAACGTCTTCTTCGACACCTGCGTCTACCACCAGCCCGGCATCGACCTGCTTTTCGACGTGATCGACATCGAGCACATCCTGTTCGGCTCGGAGATGATCGGCGCCGTCCGCGGCATCGACCCGCAGACCGGGCACCATTTCGACGACACCCGCCGCTACGTCGATGCGCTCGACCTGAGCGCGGTGGACCGGTACAAGGTGTACGAGGCCAACGCCCGCCGCGTCTACCCGCGCCTGGACGCCGCTCTGCGGGCGGCTATCTGATCGAGGCGGATATCCTCGCCGGGTGAAGATCGGTGTGCTCGGCGCCGCCCGCATCGCGCCGGCGGCGTTGCTGCGGCCCGCACGTCTCGTCGACGACGTCGAGGTCACCGCGGTCGCCGCCCGGGACCGCGGCCGCGCGGAGGGCTTCGCGACCCGGCACGTCGTCCCCACGGTTCACGACTCCTACGCCGACCTGCTCGCGGACCCGTCGCTGGACGCGGTCTACATACCCCTGCCCAACGGCCTGCACGCGCGGTGGACGCTGGCCGCCATCGAGGCGGGCAAGCACGTGCTGTGCGAGAAACCGTTCACCGCCAACGCGGCGCAGGCACGCGAGGTGGCCGCCGCGGCCGACAAGTCCGGACTGGTGGTGATGGAGGCTTTCCACTACCGGTACCACCCACTGGCGCGGCGGATGGCCGAGATCGTCCACAGTGGAGAGCTGGGCCGGATCCGGCGGGTGTCGACGGCGATGTGCTTCCCGCTGCCGCGGTTCGGCGACATCCGGTACGACTACGACCTCGCAGGCGGTGCGCTGATGGACGCCGGCTGCTATGCGGTGCACTGCCTGCGGCTCCTCTCCCCCGGCGAGCCGGGCGTCACCTCGGCGACGGCGCGGACATTGCGGCGCGACCGGCGGATCGACCGGGCGATGACCGCCCGGTTCGCACTGCCGGACGGCGCGATCGGCGAGGTCAGGACGTCGATGTGGTCGGCGACCCTGCTGCGCATCCGGGCCGAGGTCGTCGGCGAGCTCGGCACGCTGCGGGTCACCAACTTCGTCGCGCCGCAGTTCTTCTCGCGGTTCACGGCCGTCGTGGACGGTCGGCGCCGTCGCGAGCGGTTCACCGGCGAGGCGAGCTACACCCACCAGCTGCGCGCGTTCGCCGCGGCTGTCCGGGGCGAACCCGCCAACCTCACCCCGCCCGCGGACTCGGTCGCGACGATGGCGCTGATCGACGACATCTATGCGGCAGCAGGCCTTCCGCGGCGCTGAGGAAAACAAAACACGAGGTACGCGCCTTCGCCGTTGACAACGGCATGCAGTATGCAATGCTGGGTCGGCGGAGGTGCAGCATGACTGCTACTACCCAAGGCGACCAGGCCGTCCCCACCGCGCGAAGGCGCGCTGTCGCGGCCAGCACGGTCGGCACATCCATCGAGTGGTACGACTTCTTCCTGTACGGCACGGCTGCCGCACTGATCTTCCCGGACCTGTTCTTCCCGAGCGCCGAGCCGTTCGTCGGCGTGCTCGCCTCGTTCGCCACGCAGTTCGTGGGATTCGCCGCCAGACCCATCGGCGCGGCGATCTTCGGGCACTTCGGTGACCGGATCGGTCGCAAGGCGACACTGATCACCACGCTGCTCTTCATGGGCATCGCGACGTTCCTCATCGGCTGCCTGCCCACCTACGGCACGATCGGCGCGCTGGCCCCGGTCCTGCTGGTGGTGCTGCGGATCGCGCAGGGCATCGGCGTCGGCGGCGAGTGGGGCGGTTCGGTACTGCTGTCCATGGAGTGGGGCAGCAAGAAGCGGCGCGGCTTCATGGCGAGCATGCCGCAGCTGGGTGTCCCTATTGGACTGTTGCTGTCGACGGGCATCGTGAAGCTGATGTCCGGGACCACCGGTGCGGGCTTCGACACCTGGGGCTGGCGGGTGCCGTTCCTGCTGAGCGTCGTGCTCGTCGGAATCGGACTCTACGTCCGGTTGCGGGTGCTGGAGTCCCCCGAGTTCGCCGCCGTCCGGCAGGCCGACGCGGTGGTGCGCATGCCGGTCTGGGAGGCGATCCGCCGCTACCCCAGGCAGATTCTCTGCGGCGCGTTCGTGCGGATGTCCGAACAGGCCCCGTTCTACCTGTTCATCACGTTCGTGCTCACCTACGGCACGGAGAAGGTCGGCCTGGAACGGGACAGCCTGCTGACGTACACGATGATCGCCGCGGCTGTGGGGTTGATCAGCGTGCCCCTGTTCGGCTGGCTGTCCGACCGCTACGGCCGCAGAACCGTGTACGGCGTCGGCGTCGTCGCGACCGGGCTGTTCGCCTTCCCGTACTTCGGCCTGCTCGACACCGGGACGGCGGGCCTGGTGCTGCTGGCCATCGTCGTGTCACTCGTCTTCCACGACATCCAGTACGGCCCCCAGGCCGCGCTGATCGCGGAGACCTTCGACAGCAACGTCCGCTACTCCGGCGCCGGCATCAGCTACCAGCTGGCCTCGGTCATCGCGGGTGGCCCCGCACCGCTGATCGCCGTGGCGATCCTGCAGGCCACGGGGTCGAGCACGTGGATCAGCGTGTACATCATCGGCTGCTGCCTCGTGTCGCTGCTCGCCCTGGCACTCATGCCCCGCCCGGCACCCACGCCCGAGGAGACGCCGACGCCGTCGGAGGTCGCCGCGACAGAGCAGAAGAAGTGACGACGGACCGGCGCGGCCATGCCGCGCCGGTCCGTTCGCGGCGGGTCAGAAGCTGTAGGACCCGAAGCGGAAGATCGCGATGAAGAGGCCGAGCAGGGCCAGCACCGCGGTGATCGGGATGGCGGAGTACTCCTTGCGGCGCGCGTGGGTGATCGACGCGCCGACCATCAGCAGGAATACGCCGGTCGCGGCGACCGGGACCAGTATCGGTGCGATGTCGAGCAGGGCCGGGAGGATCAGGCCGATCGCGGCGAGCACCTCCAGCGTGCCGATGCCCTTGATCGCGCCATCGGAGAAGTCCTCGACCCAGGCCTGGCCGGACTTGGCCAGCGCAGCCTTGGGCCGGACCACCTTCATGAGGCCGGAGGCCAGCATGCCGAAGGCCAGGACGGCCGCGACGATCCACAGCACGAGGTTCACGGTGAGCGCCTTTCGACGACTGGAGAGATGCTGAAAATCCTATCCAGTCGGGACGGCCACGGCGCTAGCCCATCCGCGGTCTCGTTACTGGAACGCCGCGAGACTCGAACCGGGCTCGAGCCGTCACCAACCCTCGGTCAGGACGCGGTCGAGAGTGTCGGCGAAGAAGTCGGCGTCCGCCCTGGTGATGCCGAGTGGAGGCTTGATCTTGAGGACGCACATGCGGTCCGAAGTGGGCTGCATGATGATGCCGAGCTCGCGCAGGCGTTCGCAGATGGCGGCCGTCTCCTCCGTCGCAGGCTCGAGGGTCTCGCGGTCGCGGACCAGCTCCACGCCGATGTACAGGCCCATCCCGTGGACCGCGCCGATGATCGGGTGCTTGTCCGCCAGCGCCAGCAGCCGCGCGCGCAGGTGGGCGCCGACCACCCGCGCATTGTCCTGCAGACCCTCGTCGCGCAGGACGTTCAGCACCGTCAGGCCGGCTACGCAACTGACGGGGCTGCCGCCCGCGGACGAGAAGAAGTACCCCTGGCTGCGGTAGCCCGCCGCGATCTCGCGAGTCGTGAGCACCGCGCCCAGCGGGTGGCCGTTGCCCATCGCCTTCGCCACGGTGACGATGTCCGGCACGACGCCCTGCTGCTCGAAGCCCCAGAAGTGCTCCCCCAGCCTGCCGTAGCCCACCTGGACCTCGTCGGCGACGCACAGGCCGCCCGCGTCGCGCACCGCCGGGTAGATCGCCGCCAGGTACCCGGCCGGCAGCGCCATCCCGCCCGCGTTGCCGTAGAACGGCTCGCACAGGAACGCCGCTGGCGGGCGGCCGCCTGCGACCAGGTCCCGCACGGCCTCGACGGCGTCCTCGGCGTAGCGGCCTGCCTCCGCACCGCGGTACCGGCCGCGGTACGCGTTGGGGGCGTCGAGCGTGTGCACCCACGCCGGCCGGGTGTCGAGGGCGTTGGGGTTGTCGGCCACGGACGTCGAGACGGCGTCCGTCGCGTCGGACCAGCCGTGATAGGCCTCCCGCACCGCGAGCACGTCCCGCCGGCCCGTGTTCGCCCACGCGAGGCGCAACGCCAGGTCGTCCGCCTCGGTGCCGCTGTTGACGAGGAACACGGTGTCGAGCGGCGCCGGAACGAGCGCGGCGAGCCGTTCGGCGAACTCGACGACGGCGCCGTAGTGGAACCGCGAGTTGGTGTTGAGCAACCGCCACTGCTGCTCGATGGCGTCCGCGAGCCGCGGGTGGCCGTGGCCGAGGATCGACACGTTGTTCAGCATGTCCAGATAGGACCGGCCGGTGACGTCGAAGAGGTGCTGGCGCCAGCCGCGCTCGATCTGTGGCGGCTCGGTGAAGTAGTGCTCCTGGACCGGTGCGAACGCCCCGGCCCGCCGCGCCGGTAACGCGCCGTCCGGGTGACCGCCGGGCGCGTCCGGGGCGATCAGGGGTGTCGGGTCCGGACAGAGCTGTGCCCACGCATCGGCCATGGCCGCGGGCACGAAGAACGGCGGGCGGGCGTTGAGCAGGCTGACCTGGATCCGTGCCGAGCCGGGCAACAGGTGTCCGAGCAGTTCGCCTGCCTGCAGCGCGCCGGAGACCGTATCGCGCAGCGACCCGGTCAGCCACAGGGTCCGGCTCTCGCCGTGCAGTGCGACCGCATCGTCGTGCAGCACAACGGTTCCCGGCCACGGCGCCCGCAGGTCCACCGGCTCGGCGGCGAACAGCTCGACACCGAGGCCGACCGTCGCCGGCGGCTCGGCTGAGTTCAGCCGCGTCCGGGTCAGCCGTGGCTGCAGGTACGGTACGTACGCCAGGCCCGCGATCGCGGCGAGGTCCGCCTCGTCGTGACCGAACCGGCCATCGTGCAGTGCCGGGCTGGTCGTCGAGAAGTCCAGCACCGTGAGGGTGTGGCCGGCGATGACGGGCCTGCCCGCGGCGACCGGCGGTGCGACGGGGGGCCGGATCGCGGACCGGACGAGCGCGGTCATGACGTCGATCGGCAGAGCCGTGGCCGCCTCGAAGACCCGCCACTCGTGGTCGAGGTTCCCCACCGCGTACCGGTTGGCCGCGTCGATGCTCGCCTGGTGCCGGCCACTCACCATCAGCGCGGCGGCGCGCAGCACGACCAGTGGCCACAACGCGGACAGCTCGTCGTCGGTGATCGGCCGGACCGCGTGGAACGCGCGGATCGCCGGCAGGATCACCGACGGGTCGCTCCCCGAGTACGGCAGCAGGGACGAACAGGTCACCGCCAGCTCCGCGATCCCCCAGCTCCGCATCAGGTCGCCGAAGTCGATGACGCCGACCGGACGGCGGCGCCCGTCGGCGCCGGCCACGGAGATCACGTTGTCGGCGGTCAGGTCACCGTGGACCGGCTGCAGCGGGAGCCGCCCGGCGTAGGTCGCCAGGGCGTCGGCGGCCCTGCCTGCCGCGTCCCGCGCGGCGTCGGCGCCGCCGGGGACGGACACGAACTCCGCGAGCCGGACCACGACGTCGTGGGCGTTGCGCAGGTCCCACTGCAGCTCGCGCGGCGGCAGCGGACCGGCGTAGGTCGCCAGCGCGAGCGAGGTGCGGCCCGCGAGATCGCCGAGCGCGGCCACGACCGGCGGGGCGAGGTACTCGCCGGCGCTCAGCGACTCGCCGTCGAGATAGGTCACCAGTCTGGCCACAGTGGACCGACCGGCGACCGTGACGGGCTGGACCGTGCGGCCGTCGTGGCCTTCGACCGCGGTCGGCGCGAGGATCCCCGCCGACCGCGCGACGTGGGCGGCCGCCCGGTCCTGCGCGTCGAGGTCGTCGGCTGTGAACGCCGGGTTGGACACCTTCAGCACGAAGGTGGCAGCCGCGGACTCGATACGGAAATTCGCGTCCTGCTGGCTGCCCAGCTCCGTGGCCGTCCCGTCGATGCCGTAGCGCTCGCGCACCAGGTTCTCGGCCGCGGCCGGGGAGAGCTCCGGCGCCGCGAGGGCCTGCTGGTCGAAGAAGTTGAACTTCGTCATGCTCGCTCCTCGGCGATCGAGTTCCCGCCGTCGACGACGAGGCACTGCCCCGTGACGTAGGCCGCGGACGGCGTGCACAGGTAGGCGATCAGGCTCGCGACCTCGGCCGCGGTGCCGCTGCGCCGCAGGGGTGTGCGCAGGCCCTGGGCGTGCTCGTGCGGGGTCTGCGAGTCCGTCGCGATCCAGCCGGGGGCCACGGCGTTGACCGTGACGCCCGCGGCGGCCTCGTCCAGCGCCAGGCACCGGACCAGGCCCACCATCCCGGCCTTGGCGGCGCCGTAGGCGACCTCACCCCGCATGCCCATCGCGGAGCCGGTCAGGCTGGCCACCATCACGAGCCTGCCCGCTCCCGCCCTGGCGAGCGCGGGCAGGACGGCCTTGGCGAACAGGAAGGCCGAGTCGAGGTTGCGCGCCACGCCCGCCCGCCAGGTCGCGAACGGCATCTCCTGCGCGCGCCCGGATTCCGGTGCGGTGCTCGACGCCGAGGTCATGCCGGCGCAGTTGACCGCGACGTCGAGGCGGCCGTGTCGTGACACCGCCGTCGCGACCAGCTCGTCCGCGGTGCCCGGCAGGGTCAGATCACCGACGACCGCGACGGCGGACAGTTCGCCCGCTCGGTCGCGGACCCGCCCGCTGCCGCCGGACACGACCACGGACGCACCCAGCGTGCCCAGGGTCGCGGCGGTCGCGAAGCCGATCCCCCGCGGTCCGCCGACCCCGGTGACCACGGCGACCCGTCCCGTCAGGTCGAACGGGGAGCTCACCAGTCGCGACCGAGCACGTCGTCGAGCACGGACGTGAACAGGTCGGCGTCGGCGGTGGTGAAGGGCAGCGGCGGCTTGAGTTTCAGGACGCTGCCGGCCGGGCCGGTCGGGTAGACGAGCACGCCCTCGTCCTTCATCAGCTCGCTGACGAGCAGTGCCTCGGCCGTGGCGGGTTCCTTCGTGTCGCGGTCGCGGACCAGCTCGACGCCGAGGTACATCCCGTGCCCGCGCACATCGCCGATCAGCTCGTGCTTCGCGGCGAGCGCGTCGAGCCCGTCCTTGAAGTGCCGGCCGGTCTCGGCCGCGTGCCGCTGCAGGCCCGCCGCCTCGATCTCGTCGAGCACCGCCGTGCCGATGGCGCACGAGACGGGGTTGCCGCCGAAGGTGTTGAAGTACTTCATCCCCGAGTCGAACGCGTCGGCGATCTCCCGTGTCGTGACGACCGCGGCCATGGGGTGGCCGTTGCCCATCGGCTTGCCCATGGTGACGATGTCCGGCACGACGTCCTGGCTCTCGAAGCCCCAGAACACGTCGCCGAGGCGGCCGAACCCGACCTGGACCTCGTCGGCGATGCAGAGCCCGCCCGCGGCCTGCACCGCCGCGAACGCCTCGGCGAGGTAGCCGGCCGGGTAGAACACGCTGCCGGCGGTGCCCATCGCCGACTCCGCGATGAATGCCGCAGGCGGGGTGCCCGCCGCGGTCAGCCGGGCGACCTGGCGCCGGACGTCCTGCGCGTAGGCGGGCCCGGCGGCCGGGTCGCCGTAGCCGTGGCGGCCCCGGTAGCGGTCGGGCTGCTCGACCTCGTGGGTCGTGGGATCGGGCCCCGTCCCGCCCGGGCCTTTGTAGCGGTTGGGGCTCAGTCCGGTGAGGACGGACGTGTTGCCGTGGTAGGCGCCGTCGACCACCAGCATGTCGCGCCGCCCGGTCACCTGCCGTGCCATCCGGACCGCGAGGTCGTTGGCCTCGCTGCCGCTGCAGACGAGGAAGACCACGTCGAGCCCGTCCGGGAGCGTCGCGGTGAGCCGCTCGCTGTAGGCGGCGATGCCGGGGTAGACGAACCGGCTGTTGGTGTTGAGCGTGCGCAGCTGTGTGGTGGCCGCGGCGACCACCCGAGGGTTGGCGTGGCCGACATGGCTGACGTTGTTGATGGCGTCGAGGTAGGCGCGCCCCGCGTCGTCGTGCAGCCACGCGCCGCGGCCACCGACGAGGTTCATCGGCCGCCGGTAGTACGAGCGCTGCGACCGGGCGAAGTGGACACTCCGGGCCGCCGTGACCCGCTCGACGTCCCAGCCGGCCTCCGGGCGTCGTGCCTCGGGCAGCCCGGCGAACTCGGCCGGGTCGGGCGACACGCGCGCCCACGCGGCCGCCTCCGACGCGGGGACGAGGACGGACGTGGCCAGCAGCGCCGCCTCCAGCGTCCGGAAGACCGCGACGCGGACGGCCCGGTCGGCGTGCCCGATCAGGCCGCCCGCCGCGATGGCGTCGCCGTCCGCGTGCGGCGAGAGCACGCCCGTCCACCGCGACCACACGGTCCGCGGACCGTCGTGGCGCAGCACGACAACGGCGGTCTCGTTGCTCTCGACCACCGCGTCGAAGGGTGCGTTGACCGCGAACGGCGCGGGCGCGGAGATGGCGAGCCCGAGCCGCAGCGTGGCCGGTTCGCCGCCGGTGGTCGTCCGGCGGACCGGGGCGCGCGCGTCGGGCTCGAGGTGCCGGCCGAGCCGAACCTCGCCTGCGCCGCCGAGCGACGCGTCGAGTGGGACCGGGATCAGGCCCGGCACCGCGCAGCGGGCGCCCGTGGCCGGCACGGGGTCGATGGCGCGGACATGTCCGGCGGCCTCGTGGAGAGTCGCCTCGGCCAGCTCCGGTGGGGTGGCGGCCAGCGCCGCGATCGCCGGCCAGGTGTGCCGCATCCGCTCGTGCCCGTAGCCGGTGCGCCGGTGTGTCCAGGTGACCGCGTTGACACACAACCTGGCCGCCGCCATGGGAAAGAGCACCGCGAGCTCGGCCTCGGTCAGGCCGGCCTCGGCGGTGTACCCGCGCACGACGTCGGCCGCGGCCGTCAACGGACCGGCCGAGCGCAGCATCGCGTAGGCGACCGCGACCGCGAGCTCGCCGACGCGGGCGGTGAGCAGCGCGTCGCCGAAGTCGAGCACCGCGTGGACGTGGTGGCGGCCGTCCGGGTCGCGGCGGGCGAGGACGTTGAAGTCGTTCAGGTCCTGGTGGACCACCGACCTGGGCAGCGAGTCCCGGTGGCGGTCCATCGCCCGCGACCACCAGGACAGGATGCGCTCGACCTCGGCGCGCCGGGCCGGGTCGTCGACGCTGCCGATGCCCTCGGCCACCGCCTCCCCGGCCCCGAGCACGTCCCAGTGATGGGTCGCCGGGCCCGGCGGCGCGGGTGCGCGGTCGAGGGCACGCACCATGCGCGCCGCCGCGGCGCCGAGCTCCGCGAGCAGCTCCGGCGAGTGACCGTCCAGTTCGGACAGCGTGCGGCCGTCCAGCCACGACTGCACCGTGATCGCCCGGTCCGCGGCGACCACGACGGACTCGCCGTCGAGTGCCCGGCGCAGAGTCGGCACCCGGACCGGACCCAGCGCGCCGTCGACGAGGCCGATCAGCTCGTGCTGCCACCGGATGCGTGACGGATCCTGGCCCGACACCTTGACCACGACCTGTGCTCCGTCGTCCAGCAGCACGGCCGAGTTCTGGTCCAGCTCGCCACCCAGCGGCGCGACCTCGACTCCCCGCAGCCCGTACCGCTCCCCCAGCACGTCGAGCACGCTCATCGCGCGGGTTCCCGCTGCGCCACCGCGGGGTTGTCGATGCGGTCGTGCAGCTTGAGGTTGACCACGAACGCCGCCACGACGAACGCGAGCAGCACGAACACCGCCGCGAAGATCGAGCCGGTGGCGGGTGGCTCGGCCGCTCCGCCCGCCTGCTCGCGGGCGGAGCCGTTGAGGAACGGCACGACGGCGAGCACCGCGATACCGATCAGCGCCTCGATCGTCACGACCCGCGGAAAGTGTCCTACCGCGACGGCGAACACCGAGCGGGTGTCACCGGCGGCCCGCAGCCGCGCGATGCGGGGCAGCAGGACGAACTCGTTGAACGCGCCGAAGAGGACCAGGGCAGCCACGAGCGTGACCTTGAGGAGCAGGAAGCGGCCGTACGGCGTTTCCCAGAGCTGCGCGGGAGAACCGACCGACTTCCACCCGAGCCACAGGCCCGAGACGACCACGACGCCGACGCACACCTCGGCGACCACGCTGAACCGCCGCCAGATGCGCGCCCAGACCAGGCCTGCCGACTCGCTCAGCCGCGACCGCGCCCCGGCGAGCGCCACCAGCGTCGCGATGCCGCCGACCCAGGTGCAGGCGGCGATCGGGTGGGCGTAGCTGAGGACGGTCATGGTCCACGTGTCGGCGTTCTGGCCCTCGATGGTGCCCGGGATCGCGGTGACGACCTGGGCGATGATGATCAGCGGGGCGTTGACCGAGGCGATCCGCTCGATCCGCTCGGCGGACGAGGTCCGGAACAGCAGCACGGCCAGCACGCCCGACGCGGCGAACAGCAGGTAGGTGACCAGCACGAGGAAGTTCGGCGAGATCCAGACGTCGTCGGGCGTGGGGACGGTCAGGTAGGCCCAGATCGAGGACGGCTTGAGCCCCTCGCCGAACGACATCCCGTCGGCCGCGCGGGCGGCCTTGCCTGCAAGCTGCGGGTAGAGCGCGACCAGCAGGATCACTCCCGCCCACGCCATCACCCTGGCCGACTGCCGCCGCAGGACCTCACGGTCGGCGGGGTCGGTCGAGGCGTCCCGCAACGCGGGCCGGACGGCGGCGATGTGGACGATCGACGACCCCATGACGGCGGCCAGGCCGGCGAAGTAGCCGAACTTGGTGAGCAGGCGCCATAACGGCGGGATGACGTCGGTGTCGACAGAAGCGAGGATCATGCCAGTTCCTTCCGGCGGGTCTGGATGAGCTGGGCGAAGAAGTCGCGGACGGGTGGGAGGGTGAGCGAGCCGCGGTGCGCGACGCCCGGGACGAGGGCGAACCGCACGTCGATGCCGTGGGAGACGAAGTTGCGCTTGAGGGTCCGGAGCCGGTCGACGCGGGTCTTCCCGGTCTGCTCGACGCCGTCCAGCCAGTTGGACTCCCCCGGGTTGTTGATCTCCCAGGTGTCGACGTCCTGGTCGCCGACGACCATGAGGACCGGCACCCGGCGCAGCGCGTCGAGGTCGATCGGCCTGCCGAAGTGCTGCTCGAAGTCCTGGGTGCCCAGCCACCACGGCAGGCTGTCGTCGAGCCGGGTGATACGCCCGGGCGCGCCGATCGACAGGCCGGCGAGCCGGTCCGGGTGCAGGTAGAAGAAGCGGTGGGCGAACTGGCCGCCGCCGGAGAACCCGTGCAGGTAGAACGCTCCTGGGTCGACCGGGTAGCGCGCCGCGACCTCCGCGACCATCGCGAGGAGCACCTCGTCGTAGCGGATGCCGCGGTACTCGATGAACTTGAAGTTGTGCAGGTCGTGCTCGTCGCCGATGCCGGCCGGGAACAGTGGCGCGAGCACCACGGCACGGTGCTCGTCGGCGAAGGACGCGAGGTGGTCGCGGTAGAGCAGGAAGTTGCGTTCGGTCCCGTGCTGGATGACGACCAGCGGGGCCTTCCCGGGACCCAGGTCGTCCGGCACGTAGAGGCAGTAGCTGAACCGCTGGTCGTACTGCGACGCGAACACCGGGGTCCGGCCGCGGCTGTAGAACTGTTCAGTGGTCACGGACGGATTCCTTGTCAGGAGGGCGATCGGCGCGCGGCGGCGAACTCCGCGCGCAGCTCGGCGACCCGTTCGGGGCGCCAGTCGGGACCGGGAGCCGACGACAGCAGCATCTCGGTGTAGGGATGCTCGGGGCGGCACAGGACGTCGTTGGTGGTGCCGTACTCGACGGCCTCGCCTTCGTACATCACGAGAATCCGGTCGGTCACCTCGGCGACCACCGCGAGGTCGTGGCTGACGAACACCAGGCTCACGCCCGAGTCGCGGCGGATCTCGTTGAGCAGGCGGAGGATCTGCGCCTGCACCGACACGTCCAGGGCCGACACCGCCTCGTCGAGCACCAGGACGGTCGGGTCGACCGCCAGCGCCTTGGCGATCGCGACTCGCTGCCGCTGGCCACCGCTGAGCTGGTGCGGACGCGACCCGGACAGCTGCTCGGCGAGGCCCACGCGGTCGAGCAGGGTCCGCACGTGTGCCGCCGCGGCGTTCGCGTTCAGGCCGCGCTGGTGGCGGCGCAGGACGTCGCGCAGGGTGTCCTCGACCGTCAGTCGGCGGTCGAGCGACCCGTACGGGTCCTGGAACACCATCTGCGCCTCGCGGGCCCGCGCCAGGCGGGCCTTGCGGCCGCGGGCCTTCCACTCCCTGTCGCGGCCGTCGATCGTGACCGTGCCGGAGTCCGGACGGGACAGTCCGACGATCATGCGGGCCAGCGTGGTCTTGCCGGAGCCCGACTCGCCGACGATGCCCAGCGAGCCGCCCTTCGCCACGGCGAAGCCCACCTGTTTGGCCGCGGTCACCGGGGTGCCGCCGCGGGTGCCGAAGTAGGTCTTGGTCAGCCCGCTCACCACGAGTGCGTCGGTCATCGTGCCGCTCCCGTCGGATGGCCCGCCGCGGGCTTGGTGCGTTCCGGCAGCCGTGGCGTCGCCTCGGCCAGCGCCTTCGTGTACGGGTTCGCCGGGTTGACGAACACCGTCCTGCCCGGCTGTTCGTCCACAATGGAGCCGTCCTTCATCACGTAGACCCGGTCGCAGAAGGCGCCCGCGAGCAGCAGGTCGTGCGTGATGAACAGGACGGCCATATCGCGCTCGCGCCGCAGCCTGCGCAGCAGCGCCAGGACCTCGGCCTGGGTCGTCACGTCCAGGGCGCTGGTCGCCTCGTCGGCCAGCAACAGCTCGGGGTTCGTGCTCAGCGCGGCCGCGATGACCACGCGCTGCAGCATCCCGCCGGAGAGCTGGTGCGGGTACTTGCGCATCAACCGCTGCGGTTCGCGCAGACCGGCCTCGGCCATCAGCTCGGCGAGCCTGCGCCCCGCCTCGGCCCTGGACACGCCGTGGACGTGCACGAGCCGCTCGGTCGCCGAGTCCCCGATCCGCCGGACCGGGTTCAGCGACGAGCGCGGATCCTGGAAGATCATCGCCGCGTGGCGGGTGCGGATCTCCTGCACGCCGCCGGCTTCGACGCCGCACACGGTCACCGTGCCGGAGGTCTGCGCGCCGGACGGGACCAGCCGCAGCACTGCGCGCGCGGTCGTCGACTTGCCCGACCCCGACTCGCCGACCAGCCCGACGGTCTCGCCCGCGGCGACCGTCAGCGAGACGTCGCGCAGGATCTGGCGCGGACCGTCCGGCATGGGCACGGTGAGGTTGAGGTCGCGGATGCTCAGCACCATGTCGGCTACCTCCTGACCGCGAGCTTGTCGGAGAGCCGGACGCCGACCACGTTGGTCGCCACGACGACGATCGCGATGGTCAGTCCCGGCACGAGAGCGGGGCCGAGGATGCCCTGTATGACACCGGCCCGGCCCTCCTCGACCATGAGCCCCCAGTCGGAGCTGGGTGGCTGGGAGCCGAAGCCGAGGAAGTTGAGGGTCGCCAGGCTCATCAGGCCGTCACCGAACAGCACGACGAGGTAGCCGAGCAGCGTCGGCACCATGTTGGGCAGCACGTAGCGGGCGGACAGCTCCAGGCCGCCCGCGCCCTGCAGGCGGTAGGAGTCGACGTAGGGCCGCGCCAGCTCCTCCAGGGCGATGGCCCGGGTGAACTTCGCGATGACCGGGGCGTAGGCCAGGCCCATGCCGATGACGGCGGTGACCGTGCCGCTGTCGAACACGGCGATGATCATGATCACGAACAGCAGCCCCGGGAACGCGAACATGACGTCGGTGATGCGCGCGAGCAACGTGTCGACCCACCCGCGGTACCACGCCGCCGTCAGTCCGATGAGGACACCGAGCGCCGTGGCCAGCGCGAGCAGCACGATGGACCCGAGCAGGGTCGAGCGCGCGCCGGAGATGATGCGCGACAGCAGGTCGCGGCCGAGCTGGTCGGTGCCGAGCCAGTGCGCCGGTCCGGGCGGCAGGTAGATCGCGTCGAAGCTCGTCGCGTCGGGGTCGTAGGGCATGATCCACGGCGCCAGCACCGCGGCGGCGACCGCGACGGCGAGGATGCCGAGGCACAGGAAGTACACCCACTCCCGCCGCTTGCGTGGCGCGGCGGTGAGCACTGCGGCGACTGCGGTCATGCGGCTTCGCTCCTCTCCCGCGTGCGTGGGTCGATCAGGGGGTAGAGGACGTCGACGACGATCGTCACGGTCATGTAGGCGACGACCATGAACAGCAGGATCGCCTGCACCACTGGGAAGTCGTGGGCGTTGATCGAGTCGACGAGCATGCTGCCGACGCCGCTGAGCCCGAAGACCGACTCGATGACGACCGTGCCCGCGAGCATGCTCGCGATGATCAGGCCGCACATCGTGACGACCGGGCCGAGCGAGTTGCGCAGCACGTGCCGCCAGATGATCTTGCGTGACGACAGGCCGAAGCTGCGCGCGACGTCGACGTGCTCGAGGCTCTGCTGCTCCACCATCGTCTGCCGGGTGACGCGGCTGACCACGGCGAGCGCGCCGATCGCCAGCGCGATCGAGGGCAGCGTCAGGTGGTACAGCCTGCCCGCGAACCCCTCGCCGTCCCCCGACACCTCGAACCAGCGCAGCTGGACCGCGAAGACCGACACCAGCACCAGGGCGACGACGAAGTTCGGGATCGAGGTGAGGAACGTCGTGACGCCGGTGATCGACGAGTCGACCGCCGAGCCCCGCTTGAGCGCCGAGACGATGCCCAGTCCGACGCCGATCACGATGAACATCAACGCTGCCATGGCGACGAGGGTCAGCGTGATCGGCAGCCGGGTGCCCATCAGGTCGGCGACCGGTTGCTTGTAGACGAACGAGGTGCCGAGGTCGCCGTGCAGGACGTCCTTGGCCCACGAGAGGTACTGCTGGAGGAACGAGTCGTCCAGGTGGTACTCGGCGCGTACTGCGGCGACCCGGTCCGGGGTCCTGTCCTCCGGGTTCTTGATCAGGAAGGTCAGCGGATCACCGGGGGCCGCGTACATGCCCGCGAAGATCACGAAGGAGCTCACGACCAAGGTCAGGACCATGGCACCGAGCCGCCGCAGCAACGCCAGCACGACGTCAGCCCTTCTTGCCCAGATCGGCGGCCCACGGGTAGTAGCGGACCGAGCCGGAGGCGGGCACGCCGGTCACGTCCTTGGCCAGCGCCACGGTGCAGGGGCTCTGGACCGCGCTGATCCACGGCTTCGCGTCGGCCCAGCGGGTGGCGAGCTCGATGGCGATCTGCGCCCGGTCCGCGGGGTCGAGGGCCGCGCGGCCGTCGAGCACCAGCTTGTCGTACGCCGGGTCCTTGAACACCCACTGGACCTCGGAGGTGGACGCCCCGTTCTTGTAGAAGCCGACCGGGTCGGTCTTGGAGATGTAGTAGTCGTCGGCGAACAGATCGGCCTTGGCGCGCAGGTCCGGGTTGTCGTAGAAGTCGCCGTACTGCGCGGTCGGGATCTGCGTGATGGACGCCGTCAGCCCGATCTTGCGCGCGGCGTCGACCAGGGCGTTGGCCAGCGTGTTGCGGATCGACGAGCCGTCGCTCGCGATGACGATCGGCTTGGTCGTGCCCGCATCCGCGACGAGCTTCTTCGCCGCGGCGATGTCCTGTTCGGACGGCTTGGCCGGGGAGCCGGCGAGCTTGTCGTAGGCGTCGGAGAAGGTCTGCTTCTCATAACCCCAGGCGCCCGAGCCGACCGGCTCCTTCCACGGCTGGCCGAGACTCGCGAACGCGGCCCGGTTGACGCCGTCCCGGTCGAACGCCAGCGACAGCGCCTTGCGGACGTCGGCGTCGGCGAGCCCGCCGCGCTCGGTGACCAGCAGGCTCCAGACCCGGGTGTCGGGGCCCTGGCTCACCGTGATGCCACCGGAGGTGGCCAGCCGGGCCGCCGACGCGATGTTGTCGATGTAGGCGCCCTGTGCCGAGCCGGTGATGAGCGAGTTGACGATCGCGTCGTCCTGGGCCCACTTGAAGGTGATCTCGTCCACCTTGGACGCCTTGGCCGCGTCCCAGTAGTCGTCGGCCTTGCGCAGCACGACGCTCTCGCCGGACTTCCACTCGCCGACCGTCAGCGGGCCGGAGCACGCGTCCGTGCTGGACGGGGTGCCGAAGTTCTTGCCCTGCGCCTCGACGACCTTGCGCTCCTGGATGAGCCCCGCGTTGCCGGCGAGCGCCTCGACGAACACCGCGTCGGGCTGCTTCATCGTGAAGGTGAGCTCGTGCGGGCCGGTCTGGGCGAAGGACTTGACGTTGGGGAACTCGTCGGACTCGGAGTTCCCGTCCGTGGAGTTGCGCTTCATGCTCCACAGGACGTCGTCCATCGTCACCGGCGCGCCGTCGTGGAACGTGGCGTTCTCACGGATGGTGAACACCAGCTGGGTCGGCGTCCTCCACTCGTACTTCGACGCCAGGCCCGGGCCGACGCTCATGTCGGGCTCGAGCTTGTTGAGCCGCTCGCAGACGTTGGCCATGATCAGGTCGGACTGGTCGTTGGCGTCGTCATTGGACAGATCGAGGTTGGTCGGCTCCTTGGGCAGCAGCCACGTCGCCTTGTCGAGCTGCCCGGTGGCGGCGGGGGTCGTGTCGACCAGCTTCACGTTCTTCTTCGCCGCGGCGGCCGAGCTGCTCGGATCGGCCGCGCCACCGCATGCCGCCGCGAGCGCGACGATCGCGCACACGGCGGCGCCGGCGGCGAGCCGGCGTCGTGCGGACACTGTGGACATGGTGCTCCTCGTCATTCGTACAAGTTGAAGGGAACGAGTTCGTAGGGGTGTTCGCAAGGCGAACCGGGAGCGAGGTAGTAGTCACCCGACGTGAGGTCGACGCAGCTGGACACGGTGGTCGACCACTGGTCGATCGGCGACAGGCGCGGATCGGGATGCGCACACAGCGAGTCGGGATGGCCGAGGTGGTCCGACATCGCGGTGTGGATGGCGGTCCGGACGTCCGCGGACTTCTCGGCCTGCGCGGCCTTGCGCAGGCCCTTGCGCGCTTGTGGCACGCGGACCAGCGAATCCGGCGACATGGGCCGGCGCTGGTCGGCCGGGTTGGCCGAGACGAAGGCCTGGTAGTGGTTGCCGTGCACGAGGAGCCCGTTGTCGTCCGGGTACTCCCAGCCGTGCCCGGCGGGCGTGGTCTCGACGTCGATCGAGAACCCGTCCCGATGGGTCAGCAGGGCGTTGCTGGGGATGTGCGCCCTGGTCCAGGTGAGCGTCTTGAGCGCGTCGGCGATGTTGGCGGCGTCGAGGACCGCGCGGCGGATGACGGTCTGGGGCATGCCGACCGAGTCGTCGAACCGGCCGCCGAGGCCGTTGGCGTTGAGGGCGATGCCGTGCGAGTTGGCGCCGTGCCTGCCGATGTGCCCGGCCTCGAGCTGCATGATCACTGTCGGCTTGGGCGGCTGGACGACACGCAGCACGACGACGGTGTCCCGGATGGCATGGCGCCAGTCCCAGTTCTGCCCGGCGTAGACGTGGCCGTCGCCCGCGGCGTCGTCGGTCAGCGAGAACGACGTGCAGCCGTCGATCTCGCGCGGCTCGTGCGGTGTGTCCTGGCCCGCATCGTCGACCCCGGCGAACCAGTTGTCGTAGATGATCTCGCCGCGGCAGTTGAGGGCGACGATCTCGGCCAGCTCGACGCCCGCGCCCTCGGCGATCCCGGTCATCTCCTCGAGCAGTTCGGGGAAGTCCCGCTCGATGAGCAGCCGCCACGGCCGGCCGTGCTCGAGTGCCTGTGCCCAGGTCAGACCGGCCTGCCGCGCGAACCCCTCGCGGTAGTACGCGATCGCGTCGGCGATCAGGTCGGCGGCGGCACTGCCGTACTGCCTGCCGCGGTCGAGCGGGTCCGCGCTCGACACCTCGATGACTCGTGGACTCGGCATGAAAAATTGCTCCTGAATCAGGTGCGTCAAGCTCGTTACAAATCGGTGTCGTGCCGTACGATTACGTTCATGGATGAACGAGACCATACGCGGCAAGGCGCAGTTGTAACAGAGTTAACGCGAAATCAAGGCATCACGGATCTCCGTGCGCGGATCCGCGAGCACTGGGACCGCCTGTCGCCCGGCGCCCAGGAGGTGTGCCGGATCCTCAGCGAGATCACACCTGAGCAGCTGCTTTACAAGTCCGCGGTCGAGCTGGGCGCCGAGACGCGCACGAGCAACGCGACGGTGGTCCGCACACTGCAGAGCCTCGGCTACGCCGGTCTGGCCGAGCTGAAGACCGCGATCGCGCGTCCGTTCACCGACCAGACCGCTCCCGAGGTTCGCGCGCGCCGCCGGATCGAGGCGATCGGCGGCAACCTGCCGGACATCTGGGACAAGGTCACCAACGAGTGGATCGACCGGATCTCGCTGTTGCGCGCCGAGTCGTCGGCGCAGGCCTACCAGCGGGCGGTCGAGCTGCTGCTGGGCGCCCGCGAGATCGTGCCCTTCGGGTTCGGCTCGTCGTTCGTGGTCGCGGACCACCTCACGCTCAAGCTGCGGCGGCTGGGCAGGCGGGCCCGCACGATCCGCTCGTCCGGTTTCGGCCTGCCCGACGACCTGCTCGGCATCGAGCGCGGCGACGTCGTGGTGGTCTTCGCGCCCGGCCGCATCCTGGTCGACCTCGAGGTGCTGCTCGACCGGATTCGCACGGTCGGCGCCGGGAGCGTGCTGGTCACCGCGGAGCTGGCCGACCAGCTCAAGGACCTCGTCGGCGTCACGCTGATCGCCCCCCACTCCCCGACCGGCCTGACCGGGGACGCCGCCACGGCCATGGTGGTCGCCGACGTGCTGATCCAGGCGATCGCCGCCGCGGACCCGGCGACCACCGTCGAGACCTCGCACACGCTCAACACGCTGCGCCAGCAGATGGGCTTTTGAGGGTGGGCGACGGCTTCGGGACCCGCGGGCGCATCGACCTCGCCGGCACCTCCTACGAGTGTCACCGGCTGGCGGCGCTGCCGGGCGTCGAGTCGTTGCCGCTGTCGCGCAAGATCCTGCTGGAGAACCTGCTGCGGCACGAGGCCCCCGCCGGCCAGGTCACGGCGCTGCTCGGCCCGGACGCCGCCGGCACGGAGATCGACTTCCGGCCGTCCCGGGCGTTCCTGCACGACACCAACGGCGTGCCGGTGCTGACCGACCTCGCCGCGCTGCGCGACGCCGTCGAACGGCACGGCGGCGACCCCGCGGCCGTGCGCCCGGTCGTGCCGGGTGAACTGACCGTCGACCACTCCGTGTCGACCGACTTCGCCGCCTCGGCCGACGCCCGCGCCCGCAACACCGAGGTCGAGTACGCCCGGCACGCCGAGCGCTACCGCTTCCTGAAGTGGGGCGGGCGGCTCGACGGCCTCACCGTCATCCCGCCCGGCGGCGGGATCATGCACCAGATCAACATCGAGCGGCTCGCCCACGTCGTGGAGCGCCGCGACGGCTGGGCCTACCCGGACACGTGCCTGGGCACCGACTCGCACACGACGATGGTCAACGGCCTCGGCGTCCTCGGCTGGGGCATCGGCGGCATCGAGGCGACCGCGGCCCTGCTCGGCCTGCCGGTGTCGATCACGGTGCCGCCGGTGGTCGGGGTCGAGCTGACCGGGGCGCTGCGGGCCGGGGTCACCGCGACCGACCTGGTGCTCACGCTCACCGAACGCCTGCGGGCCCACGGGGTCGTCGGCAAGATCGTCGAGTTCGGCGGCACGGGCCTGGCCGAGCTGTCCGTCGAGACGCGGACCACGATCGCCAACATGGCGCCCGAGTACGGCGCCACCAGCGGCCTGTTCCCCATCGACGACGCGACGCTGTCCTATCTGCGGCAGACCGGGCGGACGGCCGGGCACGTGGCCGCGGTGGAGGCGTACTGCAAGGAACAGGGCCTCTGGTCCGGCGTCGGCGCCGCTTACGACGAGCGGCTGGTCGTCGACCTCGACGTGGTGGAGCCGTCGATGGCCGGTCCGCGCCGCCCCCAGGATCGGGTCGGCCTCGCCGGGGTCCGCGCGAGCTTCCGTGCCGCGGTCACCGGTGTCGCCGCCGGACCGCTGCCGCACGGCTCGGTCGCGATCGCGGCGATCACGTCGTGCACCAACACGTCCAACCCGGACGTGATGGTCGCCGCCGGGCTGCTGGCGCGCAACGCCCGGCGGCGCGGGCTGTCGCCACGGCCGTGGGTCAAGACCAGCATGGCGCCGGGCTCGAAGGCCGTGACGTCCTACCTCGCCCGGGCCGGCCTGGACGCCGACCTCGACGCATTGGGGTTCCAGACCGCCGGCTACGGCTGCATGACCTGCATCGGCAACTCCGGCGACCTGCTGCCCGCGGCAGCCGCTGCCGTGCGTGCGGGCGTGGTCGTGACCTCGGTGCTGTCCGGCAACCGCAACTTCGACGGGCGCATCAACAACGACGTCGGCCTGAACTACCTCGCCTCGCCACCGCTCGTCGTGGCCTACGCGCTCGCCGGCACGGTCGACGTCGACCTCACCCGTGAACCGCTCGGCACCGACGAGGCGGGAAAACCCGTCCACCTCGCCGACATCTGGCCGCCGGACGAACAGGTCCGCCGCACGGTCGCCGAGTCGGTCGACCCGCGGATGTTCGAGGCCGCCTACGCCCACCTGCTCGACGGTGACGAGCGGTGGACGTCCCTGGCCGCTCCGTTCGGGACGCTCTTCGACTGGCAGCCGGAGTCGACCTACCTGCGGCGGCCGCCCTTCCTGGACGACGTCACGCCGGACGTGCCCGAGACCGCCGACATCCTCGGGGCTCGTGTGCTCGTCCGCCTCGGCGACTCCGTCACGACCGACCACATCAGCCCGGCCGGGCGCATCCCGGCCGACAGCGCCGCCGGGCACTATCTCGCCGCGCTCGGCGTCGACGACCTCAACACCTACGCCGCCCGCCGGGGCAACTTCGAGGTCATGCGGCGCGGCGGTTTCGCGAACCCGCGCCTGCGTAACCTCCTGCTGCCCGGCGGCCCCGGCGGTCACACGCGCGACGAACGCGGCGCCGTAGTGCCGGTGTGCGAGGCGGCCGCCTCCTACGCCCGCTCGCGCACGCCGCTCGTCGTCGTCGCCGGACACGAGTACGGGACGGGGTCCTCCCGCGACTGGGCCGCCAAGGCCACCGCGCTGCTCGGGGTCCGCGCTGTGCTGGCCCGCTCGTTCGAGCGGATCCATCGCGCCAATCTGGTGCAGCTCGGTGTCCTGCCGGTCGAACTGCCCCGCGACCTCCCCGCCGACCTCGTGGATCTCGACGTCCTCGGGGTGCACGGCGCTCCCCGATCGCGGGTCGTCGTCCGCGCCCGTACCGCCGAGCGGGAGGTCGAGCTCGACGCACTGGCCCGGATCGACACCGCACGCGAGGCGGACTACCTCCGCCACGGCGGCATCCTCCCCTACCTCCTGCGCACGCTGCTCGCGCCATGACCGCGACGATCCGGACAGTCCTACGTGGACACTCGCAGACCTCGACGGAGGGCAGCATCGGCTTCTGCGCGGTCTACCTCGTCACCACGCCGGACGCGCGCATCCTGTTCGACACCGGACACGTCGGCAGGCGCCGCGCACTGCTGCACGCGCTGCACGCCCTGAAACTGACGACCGCCGACATCGACGTGGTCGTCCTGTCCCACGCGCACTGGGACCACATCCAGAACGCCGACCTGTTCTCCCTGGCGAGATTGCTCGTGCACGAGAACGAGCCTGCCTACGCCGAGTCGCCGGGACCCGGCGACCACGCGACGCCGTCCTGGACCGGCTTTCTGCTGGGACACCTCGGCATCCGGACCATCGGCGACGGCGAACCCGTCGCGCCCGGCGTGCACACGATGCACCTGCCCGGCCACACCGCCGGCTCGTTGGGACTGCTCGTCGAGACACCCGACGGCCGCCACGTTCTCACCGGCGACGCGGTGTCCTCTGCGGCCGCGCTGCGCCGCGGCCAGTGCTCGGCCGTGCACCACGACGCCGGGCAGGCCCGGGCGTCTGTCGCGCGCGTCGCCGCACTGGCGGACGTCATCTGGCCGGGTCACGACCGGCCGTTCGCCGTCCGCGACAACAAGCCCGCCGACTACCTGGCGATTGGTGGTACACCATGAGAATCCTCGTTCTGCCCGGCGACGGCATCGGGCCGGAGATCAGCGCCGCGACCCGCGACGTGTTGCTGGCACTCGACAAGCGGTTCGGTCTCGGCCTGGAGCTCGAGGAGCGCGAGATCGGTCTCGCGAGCCTCGCGGCCACCGGCACCACGCTGCCCGACGACGTCATGTCCCGCATCCCGCAGGTCGACGGCGTCATCCTGGGGCCGGTGTCGCACTACGACTACCCGCCTCGCGCCGAGGGCGGCATCAACCCGTCGGCCCGGCTGCGCACGGAGTTCGAGCTGTACGCCAACATCCGGCCCTGCCGGTCCCGCGCGGACCTCACGTACCTGCGCGAGCCCATGGACCTGGTGATCGTCCGGGAGAACACCGAGGGTTTCTACTCCGACCGCAACATGTACGCCGGATCGGGCGAGTTCATGCCCGACCCGGACAGCGCCTTCTCCCTCCGCAAGATCACCGCGCGCGGCTGCGAGCGGATCGCCCGCACCGCGTTCGAGCTGGCGCGCGAGCGCCGCGGGAAGGTCACCGCGGTCCACAAGGCCAACGTGGTCAAGCTCTCCGACGGTCTGTTCCTGCGCGAGGTGCGCAAGGTCGCCGCGGGCTTCCCGGACGTCTCGCTCGAGGAGCTGATCGTCGACGCCGCGGCGGCCGCGCTGATCCGCAGGCCCTCGTCGTTCGACGTCATCGTCACGACCAACATGTTCGGCGACATCCTGTCCGACGAGGCGTCCGAGCTGTCCGGCAGCCTGGGCCTCGGTGGCGCGATCAACATGGGCGCCGAGATCTGTGTCGCCCAGGCACAGCACGGCTCGGCGCCCGACATCGCGGGGCGGGACATCGCCAACCCCGCGTCGCTGATCCTGTCCGCCGCGATGCTCCTGGACTGGATCGGCAGGCGCACCGGCGACACCCGCGCGATCGAGGCCGCCCACGCCGTGCACGCCGCCGTCGACGCGATCCTCGACGACCCGCCGAACCGCACCCGCGACCTCGGCGGCACCCGCGGCACGACCGAGTTCGCCGCGACGGTCGTCGCCGCGATCAACCACTCCCGACCCGTGAAGGAACCGGCATGACCCAGCTTCCCCCCGCCCCCAACCTCCTGCTCGACCCGGCGACGATCGTCCCGTTCGACCGCGGCGCGGGTGTGGTGACGATTCCCTATGTCGGCAAGTGGAACAGCGAGCAGAACCTCGTGACGACCGGTCAGACCGTGTTCGAGGTCGGCACCGGGCTCCCGCTGCACAGCCACAACGTCGAGGAGTCGGTGCTCGTCCTCGACGGGCTGGCCACCGCCCAGATCGGCGACGACCTCTTCGACCTCGTGCCCGGCCAGGCGACCTGGGTGCCGGCGGGGATCCCGCACCGGTTCGTCAACCGCGGTGACAGCGTCATGCGTATCTACTGGGTCTACGGCGGGCGGTACGTCACGCGCACGATGACCGGGACCGGGGAGACCTTCGAGCATCTCTCGGAGCACGACCGCGGCGGGCGGAGCGACTCCCGATGAGCATCACCACCATTAACCCGGCGACCGGCGCCCCACTGGCGACCTACGAGTCCCACGACGACGGCGCGCTCGACCGCTTGCTCTCGGCAGCGCACGCGGCGACGGCGAGCTGGGGGCTGCAACCGCTGGACGTCCGCACGGAGATCGTCGCGCGGCTGGCGACCGTGCTGCGCGAGCACTCGGACGACATCGCCGCGCTCATCACCGCCGAGATGGGCAAGCCCCGGGTCGAGGCGGCGGGCGAGGTCGAGAAGTCGGCCGTAACTGCGGAGTTCTACGCTGCGCACGCCGCCGGGTTCCTCGCCGACACGCCCTTCGGCATCGACGGCGCCGACGCCTGGGTCGCCCGCGAACCCCTGGGGCTGGTGCTGGCGGTCATGCCGTGGAACTTCCCGCTGTGGCAGGCGATGCGCTTCGCGCTCCCGGCGATCGCCGCGGGCAACGGCGTGTTCCTCAAGCACTCCCCCAACGTGACAGGCAGCGCGTTGCTGATCCAAGAGCTGTGGGAGCGGGCCGGCTTGCCGGCCGGGGTGTTCACGACCGTCGTGGTCGAGGAGTCCCGTGTCCCCTCGGTCGCCGAGCGGCTCATCGCCGACGACCGGATCGCGGGCGTCACCCTGACGGGCAGCAACCGCGCGGGGGCGGCGGTCGGCGCCGCGGCCGGGCGGGCGGTCAAGCCGTCCGTTCTCGAGCTCGGCGGCTCCGACGCGTTCGTCGTGCTCTCCGACGCCGACGTCGCGGCCGCGGCGGCGACGGCCGTCACGGCGCGGTTCCTCAACGCCGGGCAGAGTTGCGTCTGTGCCAAGCGGTTCATCGTCGAGTCCACTGTGGCCGACGAGTTCACCGAGGCCTTCGTCGCCGGGGCCGCGGCCCTGGTGGTCGGCGACCCGACGGATCCGTCGACCCGGATGGGCCCCTGCGCTCGCGCCGACCTGCGGGAGGCGATCGCCCGCCAGACCGGCGAGTCCGTGGCCGCGGGCGCCCGGGTGCTCACCGGCGGCGCCACACCGCCAGGCCCGGGTTACTTCTACGCGCCGACAGTGCTTTCCGGGACCGCCCCCGGCATGCCCGCGTTCGACCAGGAGACGTTCGGCCCGCTCGCCGCGATCGCCGTCGCCGCAGACGAGAAGGACGCGCTGCGGCTCGCGAACGCCACCAGGTTCGGGCTCGGGCTGAGCGTGTGGAGCGGGGACACCTCCCGGGCCGCGGCCTTCGCCCGCCAGGTCACCACCGGCGCGGCGTTCCTCAATGCCATGGTCGCCTCGGACGCCCGGCTCCCGTTCGGCGGCACCCGGCAGAGCGGCTACGGGCGCGAGCTGTCCGACGTCGGCATGCACGCATTCGTCAACACCCGCACCTACTACGCGACACGCATGATCGAGTGAGCAACCCGGGGCTTGGTGATGCCGGCATCGGCGGCCGCACCGGGGGCGCCGGTCAACCCGGCCGGGCTGGTCGTGCGCGGCGCCGTCAACCTCGCCGGCTCGGCGAACCGGTGTGGGGCACCGTCTACACGCCGAACGCCGCGCTGGTCGACCACTCGACGGCCAACATCGAGGGCAACGTCGTGGTCCGCACCCTCCAGCACGGCGGTTCTGCCGTCGGCGCCCCGGGCGCGGACGGCGGCGAGATCCACGACACCCCGTTCCGCAGCACCGTCACCCCGTGAGGAGTCACGACCACGACCACGACGACGACCACGACCGACACCACTGAATCCGGTACCACTGCGGCCACCACAGGCGGAACCGACACGTCGGCCACCACGACACCAGGCGGCCCCGCCCCGACGACGTTCGATGGAGGCGGCCCGTTCTCCGGCGGCAGCCCGGACGGCACCGCACCCACCGACGACGGAGGCCTGGCCGGAACCGGCCTGCCTGCCTCGTTTCTGACCGTCGGCGGCATCGCGCTGGCCCTGCTCGGCTGCGGTCTCCTGATCGCCGCTCGCCGCCGGGAGAACCGCGCCTGACCACTCCACCGAAATCGGTGTCTTTCCACACCTCGCGCCGAGTGCTCTAATTCGGATCATGTCCGAACAGAACGCCGGTCAGGACGTTGAACGGTTCGGCTACCGGCAAGAGCTCAAACGTTCGCTCTCGTTCTGGGACCTGTTGATCTACGGGCTCATCTTCATGGTCCCGATCGCCCCCTTCGGCATCTTCGGCAGCGTGTTCAACGCCTCCGGCGGGATGGTGGCGCTGGCCTACGCGGTCGGCGCGGTGGGCATGCTGTTCACGGCCCTGTCCTACGCGCAGATGTCGAAAGCCTTCCCGCTCGCCGGGTCGGTGTACTCCTACGCGGGCCGCGGCATCGCGCCGCCGTTCGGGTTCATCGCGGGCTGGCAGATCCTGCTGGACTACATCCTCGTCCCCGCACTGCTCTACATCATCTCCGGCATCGCCATGAACGCGTTCGTGCCGGGCATTCCCGTCGTGGTGTGGGTGATCGGGTTCATCGTGCTGAACACGATCGTCAACTACTTCGGCATCGAGCTCACCGCGCGGACGAACCGGGTGATGCTCGTCCTCGAGCTCGTCGTGCTGGCGATCTTCCTGGTCGTCGGCATCGTCGCGCTCGCCAACGGCAAGGGCGGCGGCGACCCGCTCTCGCCGCTGTTCGACTCCGACACGTTCTCGGTCGGCCTGATCTTCGGGGCGGTCTCGATCGCGGCGCTGAGCTTCCTCGGCTTCGACGCGATCTCCACGCTGTCGGAGGAGAACAAGGAGTCCGGCCACCAGGTGGCGCGCGCGACCATCATGTCGCTGCTGGTCGTCGCCGTGCTGTTCATCGTGCAGACGTGGGTGGCCGCGCTCCTCGTGCCCGACCGGGAGAAGCTGCTGACCGAGGGCGACACGGCAGGCACAGCCTTCTACGACGCGGCCGAACATGCGGGCGGGCACTGGCTGTACGTGCTGACCGCGGTGATGACCGCAGTCGCCTGGGGGTTCGCCGACGCGCTGGTCGCCCAGGCGGCGACGTCCCGGCTGCTGTTCTCGATGGCCAGGGACCGCCAGCTGCCGCGCTTCCTCGCGAAGGTGCACCCCGAGCACCAGGTGCCCGAGCGGGCGACGTTCCTGGTCGCGCTGATCTCGATCGCGGTCGGCGCGGGCCTGACGTTGCGCGCGGACTACGGCGTCTCGCTGCTCACGACGCTGGTGAACTTCGGTGCGCTGACGGCGTTCCTGCTGCTGCACGCGTCGGTGATCGTGCACTACCTCGTCCGCCGGCGCAGCCGCGACTACCTGCGGCACCTCGTGTTTCCCCTGTGCGGCATCGTGATCCTCGGCTACGTGGTGATCCAGGCCAAGGTCGCCGCGCAGGCCGTCGGGCTGACGTGGCTCGGCATCGGGATCGTCGTGATGGTGGTCCTGCTGGTGACCGGCCGCACCCCGACCTTGGCACAACCGAGCAGCGCACGCCCGACCAGGGAGGACGCGTGAACGTCGTCGAATACCGGCCCGACCCCGGCGAGTTCGCCTGGACCTTCGGCGGCGTGCCGCCCGTGCGCACGGTCAAGCCCGGCGACGCGCTCTCGATCTGGACCGAGGACTGCTTCGCCGGCAAGGTCCGCTCGGAGCGGGATCTGGTGTCCCAGGTGTGCGAGTTCCCGTTCCTGAACCCGCAGACCGGACCGTTCTACGTGGACGGTGCCCGGCCGGGCGACACGCTCGCCCTGCACTTCGTGTCGATCGAGCCCGCCACCGACTTCGGGGCCGCGACGACCGTGCCGTTCTTCGGCACGCTCACCTCCGACGCCCAGACCGCCACGCTGCAGGACGCGCTGCCGGAGCTGGTGTGGCTCTACGAGCTGGACAACGCGAAGCGCACCGTCACCTTCAACGCGAAGAGCGCGGAGCTGACCCTCGAGCTGCCGATGGATCCCATGCACGGCACGGTCGGCGTCGCGCCGGCCGCCCTCGAGGCGCGCTCCGCGCTGGTCCCCGACTCGCACGGCGGCAACCTCGACACCCCGGAGATGCGCGCGGGGGTGACGGCGTACTTCGGCGTCAACGTCGAGGGCGCGCTGTTCTCCCTCGGCGACGGGCACGCCCGCCAGGGCGAGGGCGAGGCGTGCGGGACCGGCGTCGAGGTGGCCATGAACACCGTGGTCATCGTGGAGCTGATCCAGGGGATGGCGACGCCCTGGCCACGGCTGGAGTCCGACACGCACCTTATGTCGATCGGCGCGGCGCGGCCGCTGGAGAACGCGTACCGGGTCGCGCAGGTGGACATGACGGGGTGGCTGTCCGAGCTGTACGGGGTGGATCGTATGGACGCCTACCAGATCGTCGCCCAGGCCTCGCTCACGCCGGTGGCGCAGGTGTGCAACCCGATCTACACGGTCACCAGCAAACTTCCCAAGGCGCTGCTGCCCGCCGCGAACGCGTACCGCGGGATCCACGCCGACCTGCGCGCGCGGGCGCACAGGCTGAGCGGGTGAGCCCTACTCCTCGGCGCGCCGGAACAGCGGGACCATGCGCCGGACCCGCCTGCCGAGCCACAACACCGGGAAGGCGGTGAGGAAACCGACGCCGGCGGGCAGGCCCTGCTGCCAGGTGGGCGCGCCCAGCGCGGACGCGGCGGCGTGCGGGTCGTGGTCGCCAACGCCACCCCAACGCGACGGTGGCAGCACGATGAAGCGCGCCTTGCCGATCACGTTGTCGATGGGGACGACCCCGCGCAGGCCCCCGCCGTCCTGGAACCGGGAGTCCTTGGAGTTGTTGCGGTTGTCGCCCATGACCCAGAGCTTGCCCTCGGGCACGACCACCGGGTCGAACCGCTGCCTGCCGTTGGGCTTGCCGTCCTGCCAGTAGATGTACGGCTCGTCGAGCGCCCGGCCGTCGACCAG
>Ga0164241_10000648_pt1 | contig 56801 bp, 45 predicted proteins | sample OricomyardsoilBY_FD_108780 | JGI IMG/M metagenome (GOLD analysis project Ga0164241, IMG submission 108780) | Backyard soil microbial communities from Emeryville, California, USA - Original compost - Back yard soil (BY) | ecosystem: Environmental > Terrestrial > Soil > Unclassified | place: USA... | reverse complement strand
TAGCCGCCCGGCTCGGGCTCGAACGGCAGCTCTTCTACCCGGGCGTGAAGGCCCAGCTCGTGGACCAAGCCGTCGAGCACGTGATCGTGTTGGTAGGCGAGGCGGCCAGGGTCGATCTGCAGCGGCACGTGCCGATTGCCCAGGTGGTAGGCCACGCGCGCCAACAAATGCCGATCGGCGGTTTCCACGCTCGATAGTAGCTCCGGGCGCGCCCGCACCTCGACCACCAGCGACCCGTCACGCGTGGCGAGCCGATCGCCGTGCTTCAGTGACAAACCGCGGTCGAGCAGCAGCCCGACCTCACGGCCGCTGTCGAGTTGCGCGCGCAGGCGAGCGCGCCGCCTGAGCTCGTACGCCAAGGTGAGCGAGTCGGTCGGCGGCCGGCCGTCAGCGGCGGCGAGGACGATTTCGAGCATCTCCATGAGTGTTCCTCAAAACAGAAAATAGCGCTGGGCGAGCGGCAGCTCGCGCGCGGGCTCGCAAACCAACAGCTCACCATCCGCCCGCACCTCGTAGGTCTGCGAGTCGACCTCCATGTGGGGCGTGTAGTCGTTGTGGATCAGGTCGCGCTTGCGAACGCTGCGCGTATCGCGCACCGCCACGAGTCGCCGCGTCAGGCCGAGCTCAGCGCCCACGCCTCGCTCCGCCGCCGCTGCCGACACGAAATGTACGCACGTCGCGGAGCGAGCGGCGCCGAACGCGCCGAACATCGGCCGATAGTGTACCGGCTGCGGCGTCGGGATCGATGCGTTGGCGTCGCCCATCGGCGCCGCCACGATCATGCCGCCCTTGATGATCATCGACGGCTTGGCGCCGAAAAATGCGGGCTTCCACAGCACCAGATCCGCAAGCTTGCCAACCTCGACCGAGCCGACTTCGCGGCTCATGCCGTGCGTGATCGCGGGGTTGATTGTGTATTTGGCGATGTAGCGCTTGGCGCGAAAGTTGTCGTGGCGCGCCGAATCTTGCGGCAATGGGCCGCGCTGCGCTTTCATCTTGTGCGCGGTCTGCCAGGTGCGGGTGATGACCTCGCCGATCCGCCCCATGGCTTGAGAATCGCTCGACATCATGCTGAACGCGCCCTTGTCGTGCAAAATGTCTTCTGCCGCGATCGTTTCGCGGCGGATTCGCGATTCGGCGAAGGCGACGTCTTCGGCAATGCTCGGATCCAGATGGTGGCAAACCATGAGCATGTCGAGGTGCTCGTCGACGGTGTTGACGGTGTACGGGCGCGTCGGATTCGTGGAAGAGGGCAGCACGTTGGGCGCGCCACACGCCTTGATGATGTCGGGCGCGTGCCCGCCCCCGGCGCCCTCGGTATGAAAAGTGTGAATCGTGCGCCCCTTGAAGGCGGCGAGCGTGTCTTCGACGAAGCCCGACTCGTTCAAGGTGTCGGTGTGGATGGCCACTTGGACGTCGTAGTCTTCGGCGACCTCGAGGCAGTTGTCGATGGCGGCGGGGGTGGTGCCCCAATCTTCGTGGAGCTTGAGGCCGACGCAACCGGCCGCTACCTGCTCGACGAGCGCCTCCGGCAAGCTGGCGTTTCCCTTGCCCAACAAGCCAAAATTGAGGGGAAATGACTCGAGCGCCTGCAACATGCGGGCGATGTTCCACGGCCCCGGCGTGCACGTGGTGGCGCTGGTGCCCGCGGCGGGGCCGGTGCCGCCGCCGACCATGGTCGTGACCCCGGACATCAACGCCTCTTCGCACTGCTGCGGACAGATGAAATGAATGTGGGTGTCGATGCCGCCCGCGGTGACGATCGAGCCTTCACCCGCGATCACCTCCGTGCCCGGTCCAATCACGATGTTCACGTTGGGTTGGACGTCGGGGTTACCGGCCTTGCCGATGGCGGAGATGCGGCCCGCCACGATGCCGATGTCGGCTTTGACGATGCCCCAGTAGTCCAAGATCAGCGCGTTGGTGATCACGGTGTCGACCGACGCGTGCGAAGCGGCCTGGCCCTGACCCATACCGTCGCGGATGACCTTGCCACCGCCGAACTTCACTTCTTCGCCGTAGACGGTGTGGTCGCGCTCGACTTCGATCACGAGCTCGGTGTCCCCGAGCCGCACGCGATCGCCGCGCGTGGGCCCGTACATTTCGGCGTAGGCACGGCGGTCGATGGTCCTCAAGACGCGTCCTCCGCGTGCCCGGCGGGGGCGCCCGGAGTGTCGAGCGCGCCCATGATAGCTCCTCGAAAACCGTAAACTTTGCGCGCACCTGCGAGCTCACATAGCTCCACGCGCCGTGTCTGGCCAGGCTCGAAGCGAACGGCGGTGCCGGCAGGAATGTTGAGCCGAAAACCGCGCGCCGCCTGGCGGTCGAAGCTGAGCGCCGGGTTGGTTTCGAAGAAGTGGTAGTGCGAGCCGACTTGGATCGGACGATCGCCGGTGTTCGACACTTCCACCGTCACGCAATGGCGCCCGGCGTTGATCTCGATCGGCGCCGCCTCCATGACCAGGACCTCGCCGGGAGTGCAGCGCCCCGAGGTGGCAATGGGTTGATGCACCGTGACGAGCTTGGTGCCGTCGGGGAAGGTCGCCTCGACTTGCACCTCCGCGATCAGCTCCGCCACGCCGTCCATCACGTCGTCGGCGCGGAGCAGCTGCGTACCGTGAGCCATCAGCTCGGCCACGGTTCGGCCGTCGCGCGCGCCCTCCAAGATCGCGGCGCTGATGTACGCGACGGCTTCGGGGTAGTTCAGCTTCAGACCGCGCGCTTTGCGGCGTTCGGCCAACAGGGCGGCCGTGAACAACAGCAACTTGTCCTTCTCACGCGGTAAAAGCTCCATGACGACCTTCCGGATAAGCGCGCGGCTGCTCTCCGGCAAACGGAAACTGTCCGACGCGCGTCGACGGCGCCGCGCCGAGTCGAGCCGGCGCCGCCGAGCGACGCCGCGAAACGCGTTCGCAACGCGGCCGTCACCGGCTGGACTCGCAGGCTCGTCCGGCCCCCGTCGCCAAGTAGCGGACAGCCGCCAGCTATTCGTTAGGTCGCCCAGATGCGCGGCGTGACGGCGTCGCGGCCCACGATGCCTGGCCGCAGCACCTGCCAGGCGCGGATCAGCTTCGCGCGCACGCCCTCGACATGGGGCCCCAGCGCGCGCACGACCAGCAGCTCCGAAAGCGAGCTGACGCTAGCCAAGCCGGACACGCATTCGCCGATTGCCTCACGAACGCGCTCCACCAAGCCGTCGTCGACGGCGCCTCCGGATGGCACCGCGTAAAGCGTCGCCGTCACGGGCGCTCCACGCAGCGCGTAGGCGGCGTCGAGCAACTCCTGCCCTCCCGTCAGGTCGAACGACTCGATCGCGAGCGCGGAGCCTCCACGCCACAGCTCGAAGCGGGCGCACACGCTGCCGGTGGCAAACGATTCGCCGCGCGCCGGCATGCCGTAGCAGGCGATCTCCCATCCGAGAAAGGCCGCCCCCGGTTCGAGCTCGACGCGGGTGCTGAGCTTCGCACGAGCGGCCGAGAAGGCCAGCGTCTCGCTGGGCAGCCATTCGAGCCGAGCGCCAGCGCCGACCCTCAACACGTTCGAAATCTCCGCGCGCGCGCCCTGAGAGCGATACAATTTTTGGGCGGCGGGTGTCGTGAGTAGCACCTGCGCTCCCGCCCCGAGCACGATCTGGGTTTGCAAACGGTCGCCGCCCACGACTCCGCCGGGGGGATGAAGCAGGTAGATGTGAGGACAATCCGCGCCCTCCGGCTGCAACACGCGTTGAATGCGCAGCGGCCCTTCATGGCTCGAGCGCGCCAGCTGGGTGCCGTGCTCGACCTTGCGCAGCTCGAGCGACAGCCGCCCGAGCCATCCTGCGCTCTCGCTCACCCGAGCACGTCCGCGATCGTGTAGCGCTTCGGCGGTTTACCCGTGAGGAAGCGCGCGGCCGTGAGCGCGCCGTGCGCAAACAAATCGCGGTTCGAGGCGCGGTGAGTCAGCTCGAGCCGCTCCCCCTGCCCGAACAGATAAACCGTATGATCGCCGATCACGTCGCCGCCCCGCAGGCCGTACACCGCCATCTCTTCGTTGGTGCGCGCGCCCACGTCGCCGCTGCGGCCGTGGATCTCGCGCAGCTCCGAGCGAGCCTGACGCGCCGCCTCCGCCAGGCGCTTGGCGGTGCCGGAGGGCGAGTCCACCTTCCTACGGTGGTGAATCTCGGTGATCTCGACGTCGAAGCCCAGCCCGAGCTTCTTGACGGCTTGCTCCACCAGCTCCGCCAAGACCTGGACGCCCAGGCTCATGTTGGGCGCCCACAGCACGGGCACGGTCTGCGCCGCGCGATCGAGCGCCTTTCTGGCGGCGTCGTCGATGTTGGTGGTGCCGCTCACGACCGCCACCTTTTGTCTGGCGGCGATGGTCACGAGCTGAGCGATCGCGGCCGCGTTCGAGAAATCGATGACCACGTCGGCGCCGAGCAGGCCAGAAGCGACGTCCGGCGTCGTGACGACGCCGATTTGTCCGAGCCCGGCTAGCTCGCCGATGTCACGGCCGGCGCCCGGATCTTGGTCAGAGCAGATGCCGCCTACGATCTCGACGTCGGGGGCGGCGTGCGCCAACCGCGCGACGGACAGGCCCATGCGGCCGGTCGCTCCGAAGATGGCAAGCTTCATGATGCCTCGTACTTCTGCATGACCTCGGAGAGCAGGCTCCGGCAGGCGTCGGTGGCTTCGACGATCGGCAGCCGCACGCTGGCGTTGATCATGCCCTTCGAGGCCAGCGCCGCCTTGATCGGCGCCGGGCTCGGCTCACTGAACAGCGCGCGATGAACCGCGAACAGCGCCGTGCTCTTGCGTTCGGCGTCCGCCCACTTGCCGGCGAGCGCGTCGGCCACGACCTCACTCATCTGGCGCGGATAGAGGTTGCTGGTCACGCTGATCACGCCCCGGGCGCCGACCGACATCATCGGCAAGGTGAGCAGGTCGTCGCCAGAGAGGTCGCTGAGCCGGCCGCGCGCCTTGAACATCAGCTCTTGCAGGAAGAAGGCGTTACCAGAAGCGTCTTTGATGCCGACGACGTTCGGACATGCGTCCGCGATTCGAAGGAGGGTGTCGACCGACATGTCGACGACGGAACGACCGGGGATGTTGTAGACGACGACGGGGCCCGACACCGCCTTCGCGATCTCGGTCATGTGCCGAAACAGACCCTCTTGGGAGGGCTTGTTGTAGTACGGCGTGACGATCATGACGGCGTCGGCGCCGGCCTCGAACGCCGCCTTCGACGACTCGATGCTCTTCTTCGTGCTGTTGGAGCCGGCGCCGACCAGCACCGCGGCGCGGCCCTTGGCGAAGCGCACCGTATGCGCGATCAGCTCTCGCTGCTCGGCGTCGCTCAGGGTCGGCAATTCGCCGGTCGTGCCACACGGTACGAGGCCTTGGACGCCGCCGTCGATCTGCTGCGCAAGGAGCTTCTCGTACGCTCCGAAATCGATGCTCGAACCGTCCGCCGTAAATGGCGTCACCAGCGCCGTGTAAACACCTTGTAACAGAAGCGACATGGCGGACGTTTGCCGCGTAAGCGCACCGGATGCAAGGACGCTCGCGTTGGCAGCGCCGTTACGACGCCACGATCTCGCGGTGCAATCGGCAACTTTCGCCAAAACGCTGGCGGGGGCCGCCCTTGACCCCGTGCATGCCCCCGGTACTATTCCTGACCTCTCTCCACCATGGCGTCCATTTTTCCAGGTAGGCGGACCGCCATCTCGATCCCTTCCGAGCGCCCGGTAACGTCGGGGCCGCCCTGCCTCGTGATCATTTCGGGAGAGGACATGGGGCGCCGCTACGAGCTCGGCCTCCAAGAAGTGTCGATCGGCCGCGCGGAAACCTGCACGATCTGCGTCGCCACCGATCAGGTGAGCCGCAAGCACGCCACCGTGCAAGCCATCTTGGGTAAGTACTACCTGGTCGACAACGGCTCGACCAACGGCACGTTCATCAACGAGCAGAAGGTAGACCGCGCGAAGCTACAGGACGGCGATCAGATTCGCATCGGTAAGACGGTGCTCAAGTACACCGAGAGCCACGTCGAGCAGCGCTATTTCGAGCACGTCTTCAACCTCGCCAGCCTGGACGCGCTGACAGGAGCCTTCAACAAGCGCTACTTCGACGAAACTTTCGGTAAGGAAGCGCTGCGCGCGCAGCAAACCGCCACCCCGCTGTCGCTGGTGATGTTCGACATCGACCACTTCAAAAAGGTCAACGACACCTACGGCCACCCCGCCGGCGACGCCGTGCTGAAGAACGTCGCCGGCGCCGTATCCGCGCAGCTCCGCGATGGCGACGCTCTGTTTCGCGTCGGCGGGGAGGAGTTCGCGCTGGTCCTGTCAGCCACGCCGCTCGATATGGCGATGCAGGCGGCGGAAGCCGTGCGTGGCATGATCGCCGAGCTCGTGACCGACTTCATGGGCACCCGCATCACGGCCACGCTCAGCTTGGGCGTCGCGGAGCTTGGCCTCACCGAGCTGCCCGCCGCCTTGTACCAGCGGGCGGACAGCCTGCTCTACGAGGCCAAGCGTGGTGGGAGAAATCGCGTCGTCGCCTAGCTATCGACGGCGATCATTTCGGCGGCTGCAATAGGCAGCAACCGAGCGAACAGTAGTGTCCGATCGGACACCCCGGCAGATCGAGGCCGCACACTTGCTCGCCGTCGTCGCACGTGTAGCCGGGCCCGCCGGTGCCGCCGCTGCTCGAGCTGCCGCCGCTGCTGGTGCTGCCGCCGGTGCTGCTGCTACCGCCGCTGCCGGCGCCGCCGCTGCCGGCGCCGCCGCTGCCGGCGCCGCCGCTGCCGGCGCCGCAGTCTTCGGGCAAATCGGCGAGGTTCTTACCCGGACACAGCTCGCAACGACCGCAAGTGTTGCCGCAGGCGTCGGACTTTTCGCAGCGTGGGCAGGCGTCGGCGTCGTCGATCTTGTCGAGCGAGCAGCTCGACGCCGTCATCACGTCGACGGTGTCGCCATCTGCCGTCTGCACGCTGCAGCAGCCGAAGCAATCACAGCCGTTGGGGGCGAGCGGCGCGCAGAATTCGATGCAGGCGTCGGTGAGCGAGCAATCTTTGTCGCTGGGGTCGAGCTCGCCGGTGAGACAGCCGGTCGCGTAGCGACAATGGTCGTCGCCAGCGCCGGAGTTACCGTCGAAGAAGCAGTCCTGCCACTTCGGGTCGCGATTGTCGCCGGGGATGCCCGTCGCGTAGCTGCCCTCATCGTCGTCCCCCGCACCCGTGCATTCGGGATCGAAGCCGTCGATCGAGCCATCACCGTCGTCGTCTTCGCCGTTGGAGCAAGCGGTAGTGCCGGTCGCCGGGACCCCGCCCGACGACGACGCGCCGTTGGACGCGGAGCCGCCCACGGAACCGGAGGTGCCGCCCTGAGCCGAGGTCGCGCCCAGCGAGCTCCCGGGATCGCCACCCAAACCAGTCGCGTCGCCGCCGAATGCAAGGCTACCACCCGTGGCCTGGTCGTTCCCGCCGCCGCTAGCACCGGGGTCGTTGCTGCTGCTGGAGCCGCACGCCCACATCAGCGACAAAGGCACGACCAAGACCCAGCCGTAATTGGATACTCTCATCTTCGATTTTGCTCCAGACGAACGAGTCAGTGGGCGGGCGCGGCCGCTTTTATGAGCCCACGCCGCTTCAACGAGGCGGGGGTGCCGGCACGCAGCAGCCCGTCACGCAATAATCGCCGCCATCGCACGGCGCCGCCGCGTCGCACGCGGCGCGTCCGCTCTCGCAGGCAGGGGGAGACTGACACGAAGGATCGGCGCCACCTCCGACACATGCCTCGCACGGCCCGCACTCGTTCAGACAGCTCGGTACGGGAGTGCACGGTGGACAGGCGCTCGGATCGTCGAGCGCGTCGAAGGCACAGCCCGAGGAGCCGCGCCCCCGGCCGATGAAATGATACTCGCCGCTGCGGCTCGGCAGCTCGCAGCAGCCGAAGCAATCGCAACCGTTCGGCACCAGCGGCAGGCACTCGTCGAGGCAGGTTCGAGGTTGCGACGCCGCAAGCGCCTCGCAGTCCACGACCTTGCCCTGCTGCTTATCGCCGTAGGCGCAGCGCGACTCGCCGCTGGGCGGGTAGTCGGGGGCGACCGAGAGCGGATCGCATTGCTGGCTCCACTCGCAGTTGTCGTTACCTGACCCGTTATCGCCGTCGAAATAGCACTCTAGCCGGCAAGGCTCACCGCCCTTCGCGGTCAAACCCGTGCTGAAGCCGGCCTCGTCGTCATCGCAGGGTCCCAAACATTCGGGATCGAGCGCGTCGATCGCGCCGTCGCCGTCGCCGTTGTCGATGCAATCGCCACACTCGTAGAATTTGCCGCGACACGGCGTCTTCATACAGGCGGGCGCACCCGCTTCCGCGGCCGGCTCGCCCGCACCTGCGCTTGGAGCGCTTCCGCCGAGCGACAGACCACCGGCGCCGCTCGCCCCTCCCCCGCCGTCACCAGACGTCGCGACGGCGCCACCGCCGCCGAAGTCATCCAAACCGACGGTCACGGTTTGGCCGCAACCATCGAGTAAAATGAAGACGAGCGCGAGCGCCGTGCCGGGCACGGCGACGCGAGGCACTCGCCGAGGACGCGGACTGAATTTCACGGGCCTGACTTCAGCTTACGCTGAAATGCCGAGCCCGGAAACGCCTTCGCGAACGCGTCGGCGCGGCGATCGGCCTCGGCGTCGCGACCCAGCCGGCGCAGCGCTCGAATCGCCAGCACCTCACGCTCCTGCACCAGCACGCCGCGCGGATAACGTCGCGCGTGCTCGTTCGCGCGCTGCAAGGCCCGGGTCGGATCGCTCTTGATCGCAGCGCGCGCTTGCTCGAGCAGCTCCGCTTCGGATGGCGGAGCCGCTGCCGGAGGCTTGTCGTGGGTAAGCGCTGCCGAAGCGGAAGACGGCGGTGGGGCGAGCTCGGCCGGCGCGCTGAGCGTCGCCGCGGGCGCGGCAACGGCGGGCGGCGCAAGGGAGACGGGCGCCGTGGACGCCACCGCCGACCGCGCCGGTTTTGGCGTCGGCGCGGGCGGCGGCGACAACACGATCAGGGCCGCGCTCCCGACCGCGATCAACGCGGCGGCAGCGATACCGAGCTTGGCGGCCCCGCCCAGCTTGGCGGAGGCGGCGGCGGCGCCAGCGCCGGCACCGGTCGCGGTGGCACCGAGCAGCGGCCCCAGACGCGCGGCGAGACGGGCCATTTGCTGCTCGTTGCCGACATCGGCCTGAGCCGCGCGCAACACGTTCTGCAGCCCCGCGGGGGCGTCCGGCGCGTCGAACAGCCGTGACGGATCGTCAGGTTCGGTCATTGTCCGTCCTCCTGGGCGCGTTCCCAGGCGGCTCGCAGCAACTCGCGCCCGGCATGCAGGCGCGAATACGCGGTCTGAAGCGGGCAACCGACGACCTCGGCGACCTCCCGCATCGTGAGACCTTCAATCTCATACAGCACGAGCACTGCCCGCTTGTCGTCGTCGATACCGTCGAGGAGCTGCTGCACGAACGCTCGCGACTCCAGGTGCGAGTCGGGCTCCGCGCCGGTACGCTCTCCGGTATCGATCGGGGGGCTGTCGGTGACCCGCTCGCGAACCACGTAGGCACGCCGGCGATGATCGGACGCGACGCGCAGGCAAATCGCGTACAGCCACGTACGAAGCTTGGAGCGCCCTTCGAACTCCGGCAACTTGCGGTGCACGGTAACGAAGACCTCCTGCGCGACGTCGTCCACGTCGGCTTCCTTGATGCCGAGGTGACGGAGGGTGCGGATGACGTAACGAGCGTGCTCATCGAAGACCGTGCGCAGGCTCGGCGGCGGGTCCACGATCGGGACGCGAGATGAGCTGCTTGGTTCGTCTGTGGGCGACCGTCGGGACATTTATTACCAAACCGCCGCCTCGACGCCGATTTCAGCCGCCAGCGCGACCGGGGAGGCTCGAAACAGCTCGGTGGCGGCGCGTCCCTCGGACGCGAATCGGTCGCGGACGACGGGAATCTCGGCGCCCAGGTAGCCGCGGGCGGCGAGCGGCCCGACGAGCCGCAGGGTGCTCTCGACACCCACGCTCAGCGCGTAAGTGAGCCGCTGCTCACGAGCGCCGTGGTCGAAGCCGTAGCCCTCGACGCTCAGCCAGCCCAATTTTTGACCGAAGCAGAGGTTAACGGCATGTATCGAGGCCTCGTGAAGCGAGGGGCACAACGCAACCATGGCGCGGAGCAGCCGGAAGCGCGCGCCGGCGTTGGAATCACGGTCGGCGGTGGCGCTTCCAAACATCTCTCCCCCGACCAAGATCGGATAGACTTGGTGCGGCAAGAGCTTCATGTATAGCGCGAGTCCGGGCCGGATACCCGGAAGCGTGCCCCATGACGCGCCCCCCGCCAAACCGAGACGCGCGTGCCACGGCTCGCGAGGAGCGTTCACGTCTTCGGGGATGGTGATCGGCGTGGGCGGCTTGGGCGCCGGCTTCGAGCTCGGCGGCGTCGGCGGCGGCTCCCCCACCCTCGGTGGCTCCGCGTCGGGCGTTGCTTGCGGCTCGCTCTCCGGCTCGGGCTCGGGTGGTTGATCGACGAGCAGCGCCACCGACAGCGCGAGCGAGTCGTCGAGCGCCGAACAATGGCCGGCGGTCACGAGCGAACGCGACCCGCGCGGCCGGCCGCCGACGTCCGAAACGTCGATGCGGGCCTCGATCTCGGTCGCGTGGCGCTCGAAGCTGACGACGAAGCGCAAATCGGCTCGCGCGGCGTCGACGAACACCCGACGCTTGAGCCGCCTTTCGACGCTGCGTGAAAGCGCGTCCGCCCCGAGACACGCGTCGGCACCGCTCCCGTGTTGAACGGTCAGCGCGACCAGCAGCGACGCCTCGGCGAGCATCCTGGTCAGGCTAGGCCAAAGCACGACGCCGAGCGCTCGATAAAATCGAGCTGCCCCGGCCCGTCACGCTCTCATGCGGCAATCGAAGCGGGGACGGGCTCCGGCCGCCGAGTCCGAACCGGCTCGCTCATGGTTCGAGTGTCAGCGACGCCGAAAGCTGGCCATGAAATAGCCGTCCGTGCCGTGCAGCCCCGGCAAGAGCCGCAGGCTCGTCTTACCTGCCCAAAGCTCGGTCGGGAGCTCCGGTGCGTCGAACGGCGCCGGCTCGAGCAGGTCGGTCACCCGCGCCGTCAGGTCCTCACACTCGGCGCGCAGAACCGAGCACACAGCGAACAGCACGCGCGCGCCCGGTTTGGCTCGGGACGCCGCCGACCGCAGAATGCTCTCCGCGAGCACCGCCAGCCGCTGCGGATCTTCGGCGACCAACCGGCGCATGATCTCGGGGCGGCGCCGCAAGGTGCCTGTGCCGCTGCACGGCGCGTCGACCAGCACGCGATCGAAGTCGGCGGGCAGCCCGCCTTGGCCGACGCTCCAATCCACGCCTCGGGTTTCGACGGCGGGCAGGCCCAGGCGCTGGACCTCGGCCGCCAGCGCCTCGAGCTTCTCGGGATAGAGGTCGCACGCCACCAGCGCGCCGTCGGTGAGTCGCTCGGCAAACAGGGAGGACTTTTGCCCGCGGCCGGCGCACGCGTCGAGCACGCGCTCGCCCGCGCGTACCCCCAGCGCGAGCCCGATCGCCTGCGCGCCTTCCTCCTGGATCGTGAACGCGCCTTCGGCAAAGCCGGGCCGCTGCCGCGGATCACCTTCGCCGCGAACCAAGCGAGCGCTGGGGACGACCCGGCCCCCGGGCAGCGTCGCCAACCACTCGGGTAGCACGGCGCCGAGACGCGGCCGGAGACCCGTGAACGCGTCGGCGCCGATCAGCGCCAGCGCTTGCTGTTCGCCGACCGACGCCGTCAGCTCGGTCCACAGCCACGCTGGCACGGCTTCGCGCAACGCCTGCGCCGGGGTGAGCTTTTCACTAGTGCGCGCCAGCTTGCGCAGCACCGCGTTGGCGAAGCCCGCCATCTTCGGTCCGCGCTCGCGCTTCACGCCGCTGACGGCGGCGTCGACGGCGGCGAAGGCAGGCACGCGCTCGAGCAGCAAAATTTGATAGGCGGCTACCAGCAGCTGCGCCAGCACGCGCTCGTCGGAAACGCCGCGCGGCGCATGCGCGAACAGCCGCGCGCGGAGCGCCGGCTCCGTGCGCATGGTGCCGTACGCCAGCTCCGTGGCCAGACCGCGCTCGCGAGCGTCCAGCTGCGGATGACGCCGGAGCTCGGCGTCGAGCGCGGCCGCCACGAACGCGTCGTCCACCAAGACGCGCTCGACGACCTTGGCCGCGATGCGGCGCGCGTTGGGTTCGCGAGCTTCAGCCAGAAATGCCGCCGATCTGCCCGCGAATCACGTCCCAGCGCTTCTCGACGTCGTTCTTGAACGCCATCGCCATCATCCCGAACAACAGGGCCATGCCGATGACGTGGGCGATCTCGCGCGTGCGGAGCGGCAGCGGCTTGCGCAAGACTCCCTCGATCGCGAAAAACATCAGGTGGCCGCCGTCTAGCACGGGTATCGGCAGCAGGTTCAACAAACCGAGGTTGATGCTCAGCAGCGCCATCACCCATACGAAATAGTCGGCGCCCTTGCGCCCTTCTTCGCCCGCGACCTCGTAGATCGTGATCGGACCGGAGAGCGCCTTGAGGCTCAGGCGCCCCTGCAACAAGCGCACGATGCACACCAGCGTGAAGCGCGTGACGTCGACCGTCTCTTCGACGGCTTTGGTGAAGGCGTAGCGAATGGGTGTCGGGTGCTCGACGCGCTCGTCGGCCGCGACCGGCACCCACTGCTGCTGGAGGAAGATGTAACGCGACGAAACCTGGCCGCTGTCGTCCTTGTAGTCTTCGCGGCGAATTTGAAAGGTGCCGGTCCGCACGCGGCCGTCGCGGGCGGCCTGATAGTCGAGCCGATGCTGCTTGTCGGGCGCCGCCTTCACGCGCTCCGCGAACGTGTACCAGGCCGGTACCGGCTCTTCGTCGAGCCGCAAGATCTTGTCGCCCGGCCTCAGACCCGCTTGATAGAGGTAAGAGTCGGGCGGCACGATCGCCAGATAGAGATCCGCGAGCTCGAGCCCGGCCCGCTCGAACAGCGTGCTACCCGCCGGATCCGGCGTCAGCGCCACCACGCCCGACTCGAACACGGCCATATCCGCCAACCCGCCGAGCGCGCCGGGCACGCTGACCGGGCGCAGGTACGTGACGGGTAAGGTCTCGCCGGCGTTTTCGCTGAGAGCGTTCGTCAGATCCATGAAGCGCCGCACCGGCATGCCGCCCACGTTCGTGATCACGTCGAACGTGCGCAGCCCCGCGCGATACGCGGGCGAGTCGGGGTTCGGCACGCCGATCACCGCCACCGGCGCGCTCGGTTGAATGCCGAGCGTCCCCACGCGTTGCGTGATGTCGAGCTCCCCCTGGTTCACGTCGACGCCGCGGCGCTCGACGGTCTCTTCCGCCGTCACCTCCACGTCCACATGGCGATTATCGCGGAAAATCTTGAGCTTGAGCGTCTTGGCGGGGTGACTTGCGATGATCCGCTTCACCTCGTCGAAGGTACCGACGTCCTGACCATCGATCGACATGATGCGATCGCCGGGGCGCAGCTTGCCGTCGGCGGGATGGTTCGGCAGCACGATGCCGATCGTCGGTGGCAAGAACGGCCCGTCGCCGACGAACACCGCGAAGTAGAGCAGCACCGGGAACACCAGGTTCATGACCGGCCCTGCCAGCACGATCACCAGGCGCTTGAACACCGGCAGTGACTCGAACGTGCGCTTGCGATCTTCGGGCAGCACGACGTCGGTCTTGGATGCCTCGAGCATCTTCACGTAGCCGCCGAGCGGTAAGAGCGAGATGCAGTACTCGGTCTCGCGACCGCGCAGCTTCAGCACCTTGGGTCCGAAGCCGAGGCTGAAGGTGAGCACCTTCACCCCGAACGCCTTGGCGAACAAGAAATGTCCCAGCTCGTGCACGAAGATCAGCGAGCTGACGAGGATGACGAAGTAGAAGAGATTCATGCACGGTGGCCCGGGAGACGGGGGTCGGAGGCGGGCCGCCGACGCGCGAGACCGAAGGGCCGAAGATTGCGGCCGGCAAGCTAGCACCGGGCTCCGACCGGGCAAAACGGCCGGCCAAAGTCGGCGTAACATGCGGCAATCATGACAAGTGACGCGGCACAGAGCGCGAGAGCCTCGGAGATCTCACTCAATCAACTGATGCTCCCTGAGCACGCCAACGCCCTCGGCAACGTGCACGGCGGCGTGATCATGAAGATGGTCGACGAAGCAGGGGCGATCGTCGCCATGCGTCACGCGCGGCGACCGTGCGTGACGATCGCCATCGACTCGATGACCTTCAAGCAGCCGGTGCACGTCGGCCAACTGATGGTGTGCAGCGCGCGCGTCACCTACGTCGGGCGCAGCTCGATCGAGGTGCAGGTGCTGGTGCACGCCGAGAACCTGCTCACGCGCGAGGTGACGCACACCAACTCCGCGTACGTCGTCTACGTATCGCTCGGACCCGACGGCAGGTCGGCGTCGGCGCCGCCGCTGCTGATCGAGACCGACGAGGACCGCGCGCTCGCCGCCGCCGGCGCGGAGCGTCAACGGCGCCGCACCGGTCGCTGACGGGCCCACGTCGTCGAGCATCCTCTCCCAGCGTCTTCGGGTGAGGGACGGCCGAGTCGTGGGGGAGAATTCGGCGCGCGCGACCGCCCGCGACGGGGGCTGCCTCTGCTGTCGCGCCGGCCGCTCGCGAGTGCGCGGGGCGGCCGGATCGACGGCAGGAGGCTGCGGGCGCGGGCGCGACTCCCAGAATTCATCAGTATTTTTGATTATTTACGTCAGCCGGCATGCACATCGCGGGGGCTTCTACTACGTTCCCGCCACATCTCATGCTGACCTGGGTAGCCAAGAAGCTGTTCGGCACGTCCAACGAGCGCGCCGTGCGGCGCATGCAGCCGATCGTCAATGCCATCAACGCGCTCGAGAGCAAAATGCAGAAGCTCTCCGACGCCGAGCTGCAAGCCAAGACCGCGGAGTTCAAGCAGAAGCTCGACAACGGCGCCACGCTCGACGACCTCTTGATCGAAGCGTTCGCGGCGCTGCGCGAGGCCAGCAAGCGCGTGCTGAAGATGCGTCACTACGACGTCCAGCTGATGGGCGGCATGGTGCTGCACAAAGGCTCGATCGCCGAGATGCGCACCGGCGAAGGCAAGACCCTGGTCGCGACCTTGCCCGTCTACCTGAACGCCCTCGAAGGCAAGGGCGTCCACCTCATCACCGTCAACGACTACCTCGCCAAGCGCGACGCGGAGTGGATGGGGCGCGTCTACAAGTGGATGGGTCTCTCGATCGGCACGATCGTCAACCAGCAAGAAGACTGGGAGAAACGCGCCGCTTACAAGTCCGACATCTGCTACGGCCAGAACAACGAGTTCGGCTTCGACTACCTGCGCGACAACATGAAGGACTCGGCGCTCGAGTACGCGCAGCGTCCGCTCAACTTCGCGATCGTCGACGAGGTCGACTCGATCTTGATCGACGAGGCGCGGACGCCGCTCATCATCAGCGGCACCGCCGAGGCCGCGAGCGAGAAATACAAGACGCTCAACGAGGTCGTCACGCGTCTGAAGAAGGACGAGCACTTCAACGTCGACGAGAAGGGCTTCAGCGCGACGTTGACCGACGAGGGCGTCGAGACGGTGCAGCGGCTGATCGGCGTCAAGAACCTCTACGATCCCGTCAACGTGCAGGCGCTTCACATCTTGAACCAGCTGCTGCGCGCCCACGCTCTGTACAAGCGCGACCAGCACTACATGGTCTCGCCCGACGGCAAGATCCTGATCATCGACGAGTTCACCGGTCGCGTGCTGGCGGGGCGCCGCTGGAGCGACGGCCTCCACCAGGCGGTGGAAGCCAAGGAGAACGTCCGGATTCAGGAAGAGAGTCGCACGATGGCGACCATCACCTTCCAGAACTTGTTCCGCATCTACAACAAGCTGGCGGGCATGACCGGCACCGCTCAGACGGAGGCTCAGGAGTTCGCGTCCACCTACAAGCTGGACGTGGTCGAGATCCCGACCAACAAGACGGCGGTACGCAAGGACGACCACGACGTGGTCTACAAGAGCGAGCGCGAGAAGTTCAACGCGTTGACGCGCGACATCGTGGAGCTCCACAAAGAGGGCCGGCCGATCCTGGTCGGCACGACCAGCGTCGAGAAGAGCGACGCCATCAGCCGCATCCTCAAGAAGAAGAAGATCGAGCACGCCGTGCTCAACGCCAAGCACCACGAGAACGAAGCGTTCGTGGTCGCCCAGGCCGGTCGCAAGGGCTCGATCACGGTGTCGACCAACATGGCCGGCCGCGGCACCGACATCATGCTCGGCGGCAACGCGGAGATGATCGCGCGCCTCGACTTCAAGAAGCAGAGCCGTGAGCCCGACGCGGAGCCGGAAGCGTTCGCGGAGCTCGTGAAGAAGTACGAAGCGAGCTGCAAGGTCGAGCACGACGAGGTCGTCGATATGGGCGGCCTCCACATCATCGGCACCGAGCGCCACGAGTCGCGCCGTATCGACAACCAGCTGCGCGGGCGCGCCGGCCGTCAGGGCGATCCCGGCTACAGCAAATTCTACCTGTCGCTCGAAGACGATCTGATGCGCATCTTCGCCGGCGATCGCGTCAAAAACTTGATGGATCGCATGGGCATGCCCGACGACGAGCCGATCGAGCACCCCCTCGTCACGCGCAGCATCGAGAACGCGCAGCGCAAGGTCGAGGAGCGCAACTTCGACATCCGCAAGAATTTGCTCGAGTACGACGACGTGATGAACGCGCAGCGCAAGACCGTCTACAGCCTGCGCCAGCAGCTGCTGCTCGGCCGCTACGCGCCCGAGGAAGTCGACGAGACCGGCAAGACGACGGGCGAGACGCGCAAGATCGCCGTCAACGAGGCGGTCAAGGCGGACGTGGTGCCGCTCGTCGCGCAGCTCGTCGGCTTGTGCTGCGATCCGCCGATTTCGCCCAAGAAATCCGGTGACAAGTACGAGCCGCTCAACGCGAAAGACTTCGAGCCGCTCGATAAAATCGTCGAGCTCGAGACGCTGCAGAGCGAGGTCTACAACAAGTGGGGCGTCAAGCTGCCGCTCGACAGCCGCAAGACCCCGAAGCCGCTCGAGATCTACGAAGAGCTGGCGGAGCTGGTCCCGCAGGGCCTGTCCGAGCAACGCGAGCGGGTGCTCGATCTCATCGATCGGGTGCTGTCGGCGATGGTCGAAGAGAGCTGCCCCGAGAACAAGCCGGCCGAAGATTGGGACTGGGACGGGCTCGCGGCTGCGTTCAAGGAGCACTTCCAGAGAGAGCTCCCGGCCGAGGCCAAGGAGCTCGGCGACCCCAACATGCTCGTGCGCGAGCTGTACGCCAACGCCGAGCAGATCTACGTGGCGCGCGAGCAAGAGGTCGGTGTCGAGCTCATCATGCGCATCTTCCGCTTCGTCTACACGAAGCAGATCGACGACGCCTGGGTCGAGCACCTGTCGAACATGGAGCACCTGCGCGACGGCATCGGCCTACGCGGCTACGGCCAGCGCGACCCCAAGAACGAGTACAAAAAAGAGGGTTACGACCTATTTTTGAACATGATGGCCAAGGTGTCGAGCACCGTGCTCGTCCAGCTGTTCGAGGTGCAGATCCAGCGCCAGGACGAGATCGCGGCGCTCGAGGCCGAGGCTCACGCGCGCCATCACGCCGAGCTGGAGCAGGCGATCGCCCGCCATCCGGGCGAAGAGACCGACGATCCGGTCGCGGCGCTGGCCCAGATGCAGCGCATCGCCGCCGGCGAAGGCCCGCTGCCCACCGCCCAAACGCCGGCACGCGCGGCGCCGCGCATCGGGCGCAATGACCCGTGCCCGTGCGGCTCGGGCATGAAGTTCAAGAAGTGCCACGGCGCGATCCTCGAAGAAGAGGGCGCCGACGACGAGCCGGAAGAGCAACCGCGGGCGTGATCGAAGTCGAGAGGCTGACCAAGGACTACGGCAGCGTGGTCGCGGTGCGCGACGTGTCGTTCTCGGTCGGGCGCGGCGAGGTAGTCGGCTTTCTGGGCCCCAACGGCGCCGGCAAGAGCACGACGCTGCGCATCCTGGCCGGATTTCTGGGTGCGACCTCGGGCGTGGTGCGCGTCAACGGCCACGATCTCGCCGAGGCCTCGCTCGCGGCGCGCGCTTCGCTCGGTTACATGCCGGAAGCGGCGCCGCTGTATCCGGAGCTAAAGGTCCGAGAATACTTGGAATTCCGGTCGCGTCTCAAGCGCGTACCCCGCGCGCGGCGCGCCGCCGCCGTCGATCGTGCTCTCGAGCGAGCCAACCTGCGCGACGTGGCGGGGGCGACGATCGGGCATCTGTCCAAGGGCTACCGGCAGCGCGTGGGGCTCGCCGACGCGCTCGTCGCCGATCCGCCGCTCTTGATCTTGGACGAGCCGACGGCGGGGCTCGATCCGAATCAAGTGCGGGAAGTGCGCGCGCTGATCAAGGAGCTTGCCGCCGATCACACGGTGCTGCTCTCGACCCACATCTTGTCGGAGGTCGAGGCCACCTGCCAGCGAGCGCTCGTGATCGATCGCGGCCACCTCGTCGCGCAAGGCACGCTCGAGCAGCTATCGCGCGGCCGTCGCTCGATGACCCTGCTGGCGGTGGTGCGCGATCCCGAGCGTCGCGCCGCGGGATTTTTGGGTGAGCAAGCGGGCGTCGCCGCCGTCACCCCCGCCGACGGCGTGGCGCTCGAAGACGGTCCTTACACCCGCCTGCGCGTGACCCTCGCCGACACCGAGACGCCACTCGGCGCCGGCGAACGCCTGGTGCGCGCCCTGGTGACGGCCGGCCTCGACGTCGCCAGCATCTCCGCCGAGACGCCGACGCTCGAGCAAGTCTTCACCGAGCTGACGACCGATGAGACGACCGGCTCATGAGCGGATTTACCGCGATTTTTCGGCGGGAGATGCTGAGCCTGTGGGTGACGCCGTTGGCGTGGGTGCTGCTCGGCGTGTTCCTCCTGCTGCAGGGCGGCATTTTCTATTCGATCTTGGTTCACTTCTCGACCTTCGCCGATCTGTCGGTCGACGATGGGCCGCTCGGGGCGTACTTCGGTCAAAATTCGGTATTTTTGCTGATGACGTTGCTGCTCGTCTGTCCGGCGCTGAGCATGCGGCTGCTCGCTGAAGAGCGACGCAGCGGCACGCTCGAGACGCTGCTCACGGCGCCCGTCGCCGCCACCGGCGTCGTGCTCGGTAAATACGCGGCCGCGCTCGCGACCTACGTCGTGATCTGGGTGCCGACGCTGCTGTACGTGGTCATTCTGCGCAAGACCGGCAGCGTCGATTGGTGGGTGATTTTGGCGAGCTACCTCGGCTTGCTCCTGGTCGGCGCGCAGTACCTGGCGATCGGCATCCTGGCCAGCTCGCTGAGCAAGAGCCAATTCGTGGCCCTGCTGGTGACGGTGCTGATTCAGTTCGGCCTATTCGTGCTCGGCATCGGTGAGTACCTGTTCGATCCCGGTCTGCTGCACGACGTGTGCGCGTACGTCTCGCTGGCGGGCCACATGGAAGACTTCTCCAAAGGCATCGTCGACACGCGCCGGCTGCTCTACGACGTCTCTTTGGCTGGTTTTTGCCTATTTTTGACGGTGCGCGTCGTCGATGGCTGGAGGCGCGCGTGAAGCTTTCGCGGGCGCTCCCCTGGCTCGGAGCTTTGGCGAGCGCGGTATTGCTGATCAACGTCAACGTGCTCGGCGCGCGCTGGTACCATCGCTGGGATTTCACGTCCGACAAGCTCTACACCCTGTCCGGACCCACCCGCGAGCTGCTGGCCAGCTTGCGCGAGCCGGTCGAGGTCGACGTGCTACTCAGCAAGAGCGATCCGCTGTCGGTGAGCGTGCGGCACATGCTCGAAGCCTACGGCGCCGAGACGCGCCAGCTGCGCGTCCGCTACGTCGACCCCGATCGCAGCCCGGCCGAGTTCTTGGCGGTGCAGCAAAAGTACCAGATCTTGGCCGGCAAGGCCGAAGACGGGCGCATCATCACCGACGCCGTGATCGTGCTCGGACAGGGCGACAAGCACTGGTTTCTGACGTCCGACGAGCTGGTGCAGGTCGACGAAGACTCGGGGCGCGCGCGGCCCGCTCTCGAGCTTGCGCTGTCGACCGCGCTCGACAACCTGCGCCGCGCCGACAAGGCCAAGATTTGCTTCACCACCGGCCACCGCGAGCCCACCCTCGACGACGCTGGCCCCCAGGGTCTGAGCGAGCTGCGAAAGCGGCTCGAAAAGAGCAACTACGAGCCGACGAGCGTCGACGCCAGCGCGCCCCAGGTGAGTTACGCGGGCTGCGTGGCGGTCGTGGTCCCGACCCCGGAGCGAGAGTTCGGCGCCGACGAAGCGCGCCGGCTGGCTGACTACGTGAACGGCGGCGGCAACGCCCTGCTCTTGCTTTCCCCGAACCTGGGCGAAGCAGGCAAGGTTCGAGGCACCGGCCTCGAGCCGGTGCTCGACCTGGCAGGCGTCAAGCTCGCGCGTAACGTCGTGCTCGAGCGCGACAAGGCGGAGCGGCTGCCGAGCGGCTCCGGCGAGTTGTTCTTCGCCAAGCTGCGCCCCCACCCCGTGACGCGCGGCGTGCTGCACGAAGACGACAAATTATCGTCGCGAGTGCTCGTCGCGCAGTCACGCTCGCTCGAGGCCGGACCCGGCGCGACGCTGGTGATGGAATCGAGCGACTCGGCGATCGCTCTCGAAAACCTGCGTCCGCTGGGCGAGGCGGCCGCGAGCGACGCGCTGGACGAGGGCCTCGAGCCGAAGCGCTTTGCCCTCGCCGCTGCGCGCGAGCTGCCGCTGCCGGCGGGCGACAAGGCGCCGCACGGCGCACGGCTGTTCGTATCGGGAGCCAGTAACCTGGCCTGGAATCGCAATTTCCAGGATCCGTCGCTGTACGGCAACCAGCGGCTGATCGAAAATGTCGTCAGCTGGCTGGCGGCGCGGCCCGCCATGCTGAACGTGCCGCAGAAGGCCGAGCGCGAGGTCGGCGTCTCGCTGAGCGAAGAGTCGCTCGACGAGGTCCAGCGCTACGTGCTGCTCTACATGCCGGCGGCAGCGGGGCTGCTAGCGGCGTTCGTGCTCTTGCGCCGGCGCAATGACGAGCGGAGGTCGCGCGAGGCAGGGGCAAGCAGCCGCGAGGGCGGCCGCTGATGCGACGGTCGCTGCTGGTCAACGGCGCGCTCGTCGCGCTCGCGCTCGGCACGCTGGGCGTCGTGTGGGCCACGCGCGACGTCGCCACCTCCGGGGAGCTCGCCGCGCGTAAGAACCAGCTATTCCGAGAATTCACCCCCGCCGAGGTCAGCGCGCTGACGCTGACGAAGGGCGGCCACACGCTGGAGCTCCGGCGCGACGGCAGCGACTTTCGAATCGTGAAGCCGTGGCTGGAGCGAGCCGACATCGCCACCGTCAACAAGTGGCTCGGCGCTGCCGACATGGCTACGGCAGAGCGCTCCGCCGACGGCGTCTCCGATCAACGCGCAGGCTTCGATTCCGGGGCTTTTCGCGCGACGGTCACGCTCGGTGGCAAGAAGCTCGTGTTGACGCTGGGCGGTCCCGCTCCCACCCCTACCGGCGCGCGCTACGCCAAGGTCGAGTCCGAGGCCGGCGCAGCTCGCTCGGTGGTGCGCGGCAGCGTCGCCACCGAGCTCGACGTCCCCTTCGACAGCTTCCGAGAAACACGCCTGCTGGAATACGGCAAGCGCGAGCTCGCCAGGATCGAAATCGACGACAAGGATGGCAAGGTCGAGCTCGAGCAGCGCGCGCACGGCGCGTTCTTCGTGCGCGTCGGCGCCAATTGGGAGCTCGCGAGCACGGCGGTGGACTCGATCACGGGACAGCTGGCGCAGCTCTCGACAGAGCTGTTCGTGGACCCTGCGCAAGCGCGCGCGGCGCTCGCGGGCGGCGCGCTGCGGATGAAGCTCATCCTCAAGGATGCGTCGGTGGCGCCGGTGAGCCTGAGCGTCGGCGGGGTGTGCCCCACGGATCCGGAGCGCGTCGTGCTGCTGCGCGAGCAGGCCGGCAAGAGCGCGCGCGCCGGCTGCATCGCCGCGAGCGCGCTCGCGAGCCTGACGCCGAGCCAAGACGCGCTGCGTCTGCAGGGGCCGTTCTCGGCAAACGTCAGCGAAATCGAAGAGTTACGCATCGTGCGTGGAGGTCAGAAGCTGGAGCTTGCCCGCAAAGACAAGGCCTTCGTGCTGCGCTCGCCCGGCAGCGGTGAAGTGCCGCTGAACGTGGGCAACCAGCGCATCGCCGCCATCCTCGGCGCGCGCGGTGAGCTGGCGGCGACCGACCTCGTTGGCGCCGGTGAGGGGGAGATCAGCATTCAGGTGACGGGCGGCGACGAGGAAGCGCACCGTGAAGAGCGCGTCCTGCTCGGCAAGCGGCGGCCCGACAACAGCGTCTGCTTCAAGCGCGTGACCGACGCTGTCACTCGCTGCGTGACGGAAGCGGCGGCGCGTGACCTCGAGCCGGACGCGCGATTGCTCAAGAGCCTGACCTTGCTGAGCTTCGCTCCGTCCGAGCTATCGAGCTTGCGCGTCGAGGCGCCCGACTTCGAAGAGCGCCTCGTACGAAATGCCGACGGCGGGTACGAGCTGCAGGAGCCGAAGGGCTACGCCTACGACGCGGCGCGCGTGACCGACGCCGTGCAGGGCCTGGGCACGCTCGAAGCCACGCGCTGGGTCGCAGCTGAAGACCACCCGGAGTTCGGTCTCGCTAAGCCGGCGCTGCAGGTCTTCGTGCAGCTCACCGCCGAGCCCGCCGCACGCGAGCTACGCTTTGGCACCAAGGTCGCAGGCGGCCGCTACGCGCGCCTGAGCCCGGCGCCGGACGTGTTCGTGCTCGACCCGAAGCTGTATCTTCTGCTGCATCAACCCCTGATCGACCGCGCGCTCTGCCCGTTCGACGAGACCGAGCTTTCGCGAATCGAGGTGCGCTCCGGCTCCGGAAAGCCGCGCACACTGGACGGCCGGTTGCGAGAGGCGCTCGGGGCGCTGCGCGCGAGCTACGTCACCCACCTCGGCGCGCCACGAGCGGACGAAGGCTTCGAGCGGCCTGGCCTCGAGATTTCGTTCGTATCGAAGGCCGAAAAGCGCACCAGGGTCCGGATCGGCAGCGCCAGCTCGAGGTTCTCGAGCGCGCGCGAGGGCGATCTTCCGCTCTGCTACGCTAGGCGCGACGACGTCGACGCCACCTTCACCATCGAGGGCGCGATGGCCCAAAGCCTGATCGAGCTGATGAAAGCATGACAACCACCACCGCTCGTCCGCAAGCCATCTTGGTCGCCGTCCGTCTCCCCGAAATGGACGCCGCGGAAGCCGATGCCAGCCTCGACGAGCTCGGGCGCCTCGTCACCACCCTCGGCTACGACGTCGTCGCGCGTATTCTGCAAAGCCGTGGCAATCTCGGCCCGGCGGCGGTGCTCGGCGAAGGCAAGCTGCAAGAGCTGGCAAAGCTAACCGGCGGCAGCGGTCGCACCGCGCCGATCATTCCGGGTCGGCGCCGCGACGATGACGACGATGACCACGATGACGATGACGACGAGCCCGGTGACGACGCCTCGACTCCGCGCGTGGCGCTGGTCGCTGTCGACCACGATATCTCGCCGAGCCAGCTGCGCAACCTCGAGCGCGCGACGGGGGTGCCGGTGCTCGATCGCACAGGCATCATCATCGAGATTTTCCATCGCCACGCCCAGAGCCGCGAAGCGCGCTTGCAGGTCGAGATCGCCCGTCTCGCCTACGAAGCGCCGCGGCTGCGCGAATCGCCGAAGAGCAAAGAAAAGCAGGCCGGGCGCGGCGCCGGTGAGGCCGCGCTCGAGCTCGATCGCCGCAAGATCCGCGACCGCATCGCGGAGCTGCGCCGCGAGCTCGGCGCCGTCGTGCGCGAGCAAGACGTGCGCCGCCAGCATCGCCGCGGAGCGCGCCGGGTGGCGCTGGTCGGCTACACCAACGCCGGCAAGTCTTCGCTGATGCGCGCCCTGACCAGCAGCGAGGTTTACGTCGAAGACAAGCTGTTCGCGACGCTCGACACCACCGTGCGGGCGCTCCAGCCCGAAGCCAAGCCGCGGATCCTCGTCAGTGACACCGTCGGCTTCATCAAGAAGTTGCCGCACGACTTGGTGGCGAGCTTCAAGTCGACGTTGGACGAAGCGCTGGAAGCGTCGCTGCTGCTGCACGTCGTCGACGCCGCCGACGCCGGATTTCGCGAGCAGCTCGAGGTCACGCGCGGCGTGCTCTCAGAGATAGGCGCTGACCAGGTGCCGTGCCGGCTGGTCATGAACAAGACCGACAGGCTCGGCCCCGAGCAGCGCGCCGAGCTCGAGGCGCTGTTCCCCGACGCCTGGTTCGTGAGCGCCAGGAGCCGCGACGACGTGAGCCTGGTGCGCGCGCGCATCATCGATTTTTTCGAGTCGCGCTACGCCGAAGCCGAGCTCGTCGTCCCCTACTCCGAGCAGCGACTCGTTTCGGAGATGCACGAGCAAGGCCGCGTCGTCACCGAACGCTATGAAGACGACGGCGTGAAGGTGGTGTTCCGCGGCGACGCCGAGGTGATCGACGCGTTTCGGGCGCGACTCTCGAGGTCGCCGAACAGCGCGAGCTAGCGAGCACGAGCGGCGCGCCTTCGCCGGACGCGAGCGAGCTCGAGATCTTCGAACGTGATCGCCCAGCGCTCGTGATCGCGCCAGCGACCGGCGATCTTCAAGTACCGTCGCGACAAGCCCTCGCAACGGAAGCCGGCGCGGCGCACCAGCTCGATCGACCGCTGGTTTTTGGGCTGAATGTTGGCTTCCAGGCGATGCAGCCCGAGCTCGCCGAACGCGCGGTCCAGCACCAGCTCGAGCCCCGCGCTCATGAAGCCTTTGCCGGCATGAGGCGCGAGCGCGTAGTAGCCGAGGTACGCGCTCTCGAACGATCCGCGCACGATCTCGCTCAGGTTGATGACGCCGCAAATCTGGCCCCCCTCGTCGCAAACGAAGTATTTCACGTGACGCGGACCGCGCCGCTCCTTGAGGTACAGCCGGTACTCCGCTGAAGAGCCGGGCGCCGTCACCCACGCGCCGTGCAGGCGACGGCTGCGCATCACCGCCGCGAGAAACTGGTGCTCGTGGCGCGGCGCTGGCGTCTGGAGGTACGCAAACATCGATCGCCAAGCGTAGGACGGGCGACAGGCCCGCGTGAAGGCGCTCGGGACGCCGCCCCGACCGTCACCGCAACTACGCGTATTCAAACTGGATTACGGACGGGGTCCGGCATGTACACCGAGCGGAATCTTCCAGCTGACCGAGCATCGCCGCTCGCGAGCTTCCGCGCGCCGGCGCGCTCTGCCGCATGCTACTCCCGAAGGGTGGGAAGGCGCCTCCCGTCGAACACCGCCCGCGACGTCGGCGCGCTCGCGGTCGCGCTCGGAATCAGCTTCAGCTTGGCCCTGCTCACGACGCGGGTCGAGGCGCGCGCGGGCGGCATCGCGGCCAGCAGCTGCACCGGCTGTCACGGCGGCGGCCCCGAGGGCTCGTTGACGCTCACCTCGACCCCCGCGACGGTGAGCCCCGGTGAGCGCGCCGAGCTCACCCTCAGCATCGTCGGCGGTTACAAAGACGGCGGCGTCTACGTGGACAGCGGTAACGTGGGTGAGCTGCAGATCATCAGCGGCGAAGGGCTCCGGCAGGTGCCGACGGGGCTGGTCCACGAGCGCCCGAAATCGGCGAGCTCGGGGGCGGTGGCGTTTCGCTTCGGCTGGGTCGCGCCGAGCACGCCGGGCGCGGTGCGTTTCTACGTCTACGCCCTCGGCGGCAACGGCAACAACCTCAGCAGCGGCGACACGCCAATGGATCAGACCTTCGACTTCGTCTACGGCTGTACCGGCAAGACCTACTACCTCGACGGCGACGGTGACGGGTTCGGACGCATGGACCTTCAGCGGCTCGACTGCGCGGACTCGCCGGCGCCGGCGAGCTTCGTCGCGCAAGCCGGTGACTGCGACGACTACGACGACGCGGCCCACCCGGGCGCCGCCGAGATCTGCAACCAGCACGACGACGATTGCGACGGCGAGATCGACGAAGACGTCGCGCCCGTCGAGCTGTGGCCCGACGCCGACGGCGATGGCTACTACGACGCCCGCACCGAGAAGGTGGGCACGCCGAAGATGGGCTGCGTCGGGCTCAAGGGCTGGGCGGCGCGCCCCGGCGACTGCCAGCCGATGAACAAGGACATCAACCCGGGCGCGATGGAGATTTGCAATTATCTGGACGACGACTGCGACGGCGACGTCGACGAACGCGTGCGGCCGACGTGCGGCGAGGGGTGGTGCCGGCGCGAGTCACCCAGCTGCGATCCACAATATTGCGTTGCCGGCGAGCCGGTCCCCGAGAAATGCAACCTGCTCGACGACGACTGCGACGGCGAGCTCGACGAAGAGCCGGACGCTTGTCCGAGCGGTCAGAGCTGCGACGCGGGCGCGTGCGTGTCGGCCAGCGGCGGCGGCGGAGCCCCGTCCAGCGGTCAAGCCGGAACGCCGCCCGCAAGCGGCGGGCCCAACGCTGGCACCTCGGGCAACGCTGGCGCCGCCAGTGCCGGCGCCGGGCCGCGCTCGGCGGGCTGCGCGCTCGGGCCCCGCGCGACTCACGGAGCGCTCGCCGCGCTCGTGCTTTCGATGGGGGCAGTTGGCCGACGACGCCGGCGCGCGCGCTAGTTCACCGCGTCGCTCTTCTTGCGGTTCCAGATCGAGTCCCAGTTGTCGCGGTACTCGTCGGTCGCGACCTGAGCGGGGCCTTTGCGACAGCTCGCCGCGGACGCGGTGGCGGGCTTGGCCGCGGTCGGCGGCGTGTACAGCACGTCGACGTCGCACAATAGAGGGCAGCTTTCGCGCGGGCGGAGCGACAGCACCTCACCGTGAATCGGGGCGCCCTCGGCTAGTGGCTGCAGGGCACCGGCCTCGAGCTTGTCGCCACGCCGGCGAATGACGTGGACGGCGCCGTCGGGGGTGATGCGATGCACCAGGGCGACGTCTTGGCGGGCGGGCGCGGTTTCAGCTGAGCTATCGGGCCGGGCGAGCGGTGACTTCGTCTTCGTCATGCGCGGGCGGGTCGAATGTAACACGCGAGGGTCGAACGCGCTCGTCCGTCACATACCGATCGCGGTGCGATAGACCCAACCTTGATTGCCCTTGGCGTCGTACTTGATTCGAAACCAGTCGCCGCTCTTACCCGTGACGACGACGCGGGTACCGGAGAGGACGCGAGCGCGCACGTCGCCCTCACGCGCGGGGGCGGACCGAACCAGCGCCACGTCCCAGCTGACCGTGGCGTGGCCGCTCGCCGGCGTCTCTTCGTTCGTCGCCGCGCGGGCGGCGCCGTCGGGCTCGTCGGCGGCGGGCTTTTTGGCTTCACCGGGCGGCGCAAGCAGCTCGAGCCGATAGTACAACGTGTAGACCGCCTGCTCGTGAGCGATGCCTTTGAGCGAGACGCTCGCGAACGCTTGGCGCGCGCAGCCGAGCAGGCGATCGACGTTGTCTTGCTCGAGCGAGGTGCTCTTGCCGCTCTGGATGCTCTTGATCTTTTCGTTCTCGAAATCGAGCTCGAAGCCGAGCGACAGCACGCCCGCGGCGTCTTCGGTGCCCGCGCACGCCGAGAGCTCGCGCAGGTGCTCGCGCGCGACGCGGTCGAAATCGACCCGATCGCAGGCTTGAACGCGCTTGCCGTGCTTGTTGCGGCAGCTCGCGATTTGCACGTCGCTCACCAGCACGCGTTCGGCGGGTGGCTTTTCGGACGTGCCGGGCGCGGTCGAAGCCGCCGACGGCGCCGCCAGCGGCTCGCGCGGCTTATTTTCGAGCGGCGCGCCCGTGAGCTCCCGGGCCGACGCCTCGACTCCGGCCGGCACGGGGGCGCTCGGTACGAGCTTGACGCCGGCCAGCCGCGGCCAGGCGATGCCGATCGCGAAGCCGACCACGGCGATGATGCCGACGCGGCCGAACTTGACGCCGTCGTCTTGGGAGCCCGGTACCTCGACCTTCACGGGCTGTCGTTTGTCGGTCGCCGCTGCCAGGGAAGCCTCTGCCGAGGCGTAGCACGTCGCGAAGCGGTCAAAAAGCGTAGGTTTTTCCGTGCCGGTCGTACCACGCTGGCAAGTGCCCCAGGATTTGAGCAGGATGGGGGCCTCGAGGGTCATGAAGGTCTGCCAGCCGTGCAAGCTGAAGTATCCGAACGACAGCACGGCCTGCTTCCTCTGTGGGGGCCCACTTTCGGCGATCCAGGATCCGCTGATCGGCACCACCATCGCCGGGCGCTACCTGATCGAGGAGGCGATCGGGGAGGGCGGAATGGCCACCGTCTACGCCGCCCGGCACCGCCTGGTCGACCGTCCGTGCGCGGTGAAGGTGATGAACCCGTCCCTCGCGAAGAACGAGGTGATTCGCGAGCGCTTCCGCCGCGAAGCCAAGGCCGCCCAGAAGCTGGCCCACCCCAACATCATCGAGATCTTCGACCAGGGCGAGACGCCGGAAGGCAGCTTGTTCCTGGTGATGGAGCTCTTGGAGGGCGAGACGGTCGCCGATCTGCTCGAGAAGCAGCCGGTGGTCCCGCTCGAGCGCACCCTCTCGATCGCGATCCAGATCGCCCGCGCTCTGGCGCGCGCCCACGACCTGGAGGTGATTCACCGTGATCTGAAGCCGGAGAACATCTTCCTGGCGTCGGGCGGTGACGGCTTCGATCGCGTGAAGCTGCTCGATTTCGGCATCGCGCGCTCGATGCAGGACGCGCGTCTCACCGGCGCGGGCGAGGTGTTCGGCACCCCGCAGTACATGGCGCCCGAACGCATCACCAGCATCGACGCCGGGCCGAGCGCGGATCTCTACGCGCTCGGGGTGATCCTGTACGAGATGTCGTGCGGCACGTTGCCGTTCGATGCGGCCGACGTGACGACCTATTTCATCAAGCACCTGAAGGAGATGCCGCCCGCGCCGCGCACGCGCGATCCGTCGATCCCCGCCCCGATCGACACGCTGATCATGGAGCTTTTGGCGAAAGACGCGAAGGATCGCCCGGTGGACGCCCACCGCGTGCACAGCGATCTGCTGGCGATCGCCGGCGCGATCGGCGTGCGGGTGCCGGGCGAGGTGCTCAGCGAGGAGACCTCGTCGCGCGGTCCGGCCAAGACCCTGCCCCCGGTCGCGATCGATCAGTGGGCGAAGCGCACCGCCGTTTTCGAGCGGATGCTGGCCAAGGCCTACCTGGGCCCGCGCCCGGCCGATCTCGAGCATCTCTTCCGTGAGGTCAAGCGCCTGGTACGCGAGATCGGCGATCTTCGGGCCAAGGCCATCAACGATCAACGCACCCTCGAGTCGATCGAAGCCCGCGGCCGTGAGACCCGCCAGCGTTTTGGTCACGCTGTCGACGCGCTCGGCGTCGACGCCAGCAGGGCGCGCGACGAGCTGAAGGCCGCGCTTGGCCGCTCCGCCGCCGCGCAGGCCGAGCTCGCCGCCCGGCGCGACGCGATGAAGCCGGCCCTCGACGAGATCTTGCGCTGGGAGGGCCGCTCCGGCCTGCAGGAGCCCTACCGTGAGCTCTCGGCCGCTTACCGCGCCGCCGCCGACGCGACCGACGCCTGGCTGATCGCCAAGACCCAGGCCCAGACCGCCGAGCGCGAAGCCGTCCAGAGGAAGACCGAGGTCGACGACCTCGAGTTTCAGATCAAGGAGCTGCGCGCCGCGCTCGCCGCCCAGAGCGAGGGCCAGGAGCGCGAGCAAGAGAACTTTCAGCGCAGCGTGAGCGAAGCCGGCAAGCATGCCGACGAGCTCGATCGCGAGCTGCTGGAGATGGCCACTCGCTTCTGCGCGCCCCTGCGCCTGCGGCCGGAGCTGACCGACCTGTTCCAAGAGCTGGAAGCCGACGCCGCCGCCTGAGCGCCGTATCCCCTCGAATCGCGGGCGGATTTCGCGAAATTCGTGGCTCGGGCGCGCCGGGCTGAAATCCGGCCCTGGCAGGCCGTTTCCATCTCTGGGACACGCGCGACGCGCGCACCTTATCCCACGAGGCACCGAGATGGCTGAAGCGGCGCGAATAATCCCCACATCGACGGTTCCGAAGACGGTCTTGGACGAGCTGGCCTGGCGCGTCGCGCAGGGCATGGTCGATCTGCCGCTCTTGCCCAGCGTGGCGATGGAAGTGACCAACGTCGCGGCCCAAGAAAACGCCGACGCGCGCACGATCGCCGAGCTGCTCCGCAAGGACCAAGCGGTGGCGGCGCACGTGCTGCGCGTCGTCGCCTCACCCGTCTACAGCGGGCGCACCCAGATCGTCTCGCTGCAGCAAGCGGTGGCGCGGCTGGGCGTGCAGAAGATCCGCGAAATCGCGCTCGCGATCGCGTTTCGGGTCGGGGTGTTCAAGCTCAAGGGCTTCGAGGCGGAGGTCGCCAGCATGTTCCAGCACTCGGTCGGCGCCGCCATGTTCGCCCAAGAGATCGCGCGCGCCACCCGCCGCAACGTCGAAGACGCGTTCTTGTGTGGCTTGCTCCACGACGTAGGACGGCCGGTGATCTTGCAGGCCCTGGTCCAGATCTTGGCGGAGCAGAAGCTACAGGTTCCGGCGGCGGCGGTCGTGGCCGCGACCGGTGACGTGCACTGCGAGCTCGGCGGCACGCTCGCCGATTCGTGGGGCTTGCCGGAAGCAGTCGAGATGTCGATACGCCACCACCACTCCCCGACCCCGCCCGACGCTCATGTCAGCAGCGTGCGCATCACCGCCTTGGCCGATGAGCTGTCACGCTTCGCGTTCCAGCCCGAGCTCATGCCGGAGGCTCAGCTGCGTCAGCACCCGAGCCTGGCCCCGCTCGAGGTCTATCCGGAGATGCTGGACAAGCTGCTGGCGAAGGCGGAGATGATCCGCGCTGCCGCCGGGGCGCTGTCTTGACAGACTACGATCTCGTGGTTATCGGCGGCGGGCCGGCAGGTCAAAAAGCGGCGGTGCAAGCCGCCAAAGCCGGCGCGCGCGTGCTGCTCGTCGAGCGCGCCAAGAGCGCGGGGGGCGCGTGCGTGCGCTACGGCACGATCCCGAGCAAGACCCTGCGCGAGACGGCGCTGTCGCTCGGAAAGTTCCGCAAGCTCACCGCCCACGTGATGGACGTCGAGATGCCGTCGCATCTTCAGGTCAGCAGCCTGATGGAGCGCAAAGAGCAGGTCGTGACCGCTCACGAGCGGTACATGCAGGCGCAGCTCGCGCGCAACGGCATCGAGCTCCAGCAAGGCGTCGCGCGCTTCACGTCGCCCGAGACGCTCGAGGTTACCTTGCTCGACGGCGGCAAGTGCCGCGTCAGCGCTCGCTACTTCGTGATCGCGGCCGGCTCCTCGCCGCGCACGCCCGACAACGTGCCCGTCGATCACGAGCATATTTTGGACAGCGATTCGCTGCTCTCGCTGTCGTACCTGCCGGCGTCGCTGGTGGTGTTGGGAGCGGGGGTGATCGCCTGCGAATACGCCTCGATCTTCGCGGCCCTGGGCGTCAAGGTCACGATCGTCGACAAGGGCGAGCGGCCGCTCGCTTTCATGGACCAGGAGCTGGTCGAGCACTTCTTGAAAGAGCTGCGCCAGGCCGGCGGCGAGTTTTTGGGCGGTAAAAACGTCGAGAACGTCCGCTACGATGGCCTCGCGAGCGTCGAGACGCGGCTCGGCGGGGGCGAGGTCTTGACCAGCGAGAAGCTCTTTTGCGCGCTCGGTCGCGTCGCGCCGGTGGCGGGCCTAGGCCTGGAGGCGGCGCTCGTCAAAGTCAGCTCGCGCGGGCTCGTCGAGGTCGACGAGAACCTGCGCACCAGCTCGCCGAACATCTACGCCGCCGGCGACGTGATCGGTCCCCCCGCGCTCGCCTCGACGTCGATGGAGCAAGGCCGCCGCGCGGCGTGCCACGCCCTCGGCCTCGATCTAGGTAAGCAAGGAGAGCTGGCGCCGGCCGGCATCTATACGATCCCGGAGCTTGGCAGCGTGGGCTCGACCGAGCAGCAAGTCCGCGAGCGCCACGGCCGCGCGCTGGTCGGCCGCGCCAAGTTCGAAGAGATCGCCCGCGGTCAGATCTCGGCCGCCGAAAATGGCCTGCTCAAGCTGGTCGTGCACCCCCAGACCGGCGTCGTGCTCGGCGCGCACGCGGCCGGCGAAAGCGCCACCGAGCTGGTGCACCTCGGACAGATGGCGATCATCGCCGGTTTGACCTTCGAGACGTTCATCGACACCGTCTTCAACTTCCCGACCTTCGCCGAAGCGTACCGCGTCGCCGCGTTCGATCTGCTCAAGCAGGTGCGTGCCGGCAGCACCGCCAAGCCTGTCGCCGCGGAATAGACGCGGGGACCTGCGGGGGCTGCCGCGGCGCACCCCGCCTCGCAGAAGCTACCGTGCCGTTGCTCGGTAGCGCCGGGCGACCGAGCTCGGTCGAACTTCGAAGCGAAGCCCCGGCTATTTCGAGAACACGAGCAGCTCGCTGACGGCGCCGCGGCCGGAGGCGACGGAGTTGATCGGACGGCGCACCGAGACGTCGGAGCACTTGAAGCTCTTGTAGAGAGCGCGCGTCTCGGGCGTCGCGGAGTTGGAGAGGATGGCGGCGACGCCGTGCTTGACGAGCCGGGCGAAGGCTTTTGCGAGTCGCTCGTGCTCGGGCAAGCCGAAAGCGTCGGAGTGATAGGCGGAGAAGCTCGACGTCTTCGACAACGGCAGGTAGGGCGGATCGAGATAGACGGCGTCGCCACGCTTGGCAACCGCGCAGACCTCCTCGAAGTCGGCGACGCGGATCGTGACGTCTTGGAGGACGCGGGAAGCGGCGGCGAGCCGCTCGGGATCGTAGATCTTCGGCCGCTTGTAGCGGCCGTAGGGCACGTTGAACCCGCCCTTGGAGTTGACGCGGTACAGGCCATTGTAGCCGGTCTTGTTCAGGTAGACGAGGCGCGCGGCGCGATCGATCTTGTGCGGCGCTTTGCGCGCGCGAATCTCGTAGTACTCTTCTTCGCTAGTCTGGCGCTGCAGCTCCTCGAGCTTTTTGAGGAGCTTACCCAGGTCGTCGCGCACCACCTGATACAGCTCGATCAGCTGGGTGTTCTTGTCGGTGATCACCGCGCGCTTGAAGCGCTTCTCCTCCGCCAGGGCCAGGAATACGGCCGCGCCGCCCACGAACGGCTCGTAGTACGTGTCGATCTGGGCCGGGAGCTCCTTCAGGATACGGGGCACCAGGCTGCGCTTTCCACCCGCCCACTTCAGGATCGGGCGTAGCCGCTCGGACATGCGCAGCCTCGCTACCCGAATCGGCGCACGGGGTAAAGGGGACCTTCAGGCGTCGCTGCGCTCTTGACGAATTTCGAGCCGCTTCATCATCTTTTGGAGGCCGAACCGCGATAGCCCGAGCAGCTCGGCGGCTCGCGTCTGATTGCCGTCGGTGCGCCTGAGCGCGGCGCGGACCAGCTCCGCTTCGAGCGCGTCGACGCGGCCGCGCAGATCGAGCTCGTCGGCGGCGCGGCTAGGGCGCGCGGCCTGGGCGATCTCGCGGCTGAGGTGCTCGAGCTGGATGCTGTCATCGGCCAGCACCAGCGCGCGCCGCACCTCGTTCTCGAGCTGCCGGACGTTGCCCGGCCACGGGAACGCTATCAGCGCGTCGAGCGCGGCGCGGTCGAAGGTGATCTTGCGACCGGCGGCGTGCGCGCGCAAAAAATGCTGAATCAAAAGGCTCACGTCGCCGAAGCGCTCGCGCAGCGGCGGCACGCGCACGCTGATCACGTTCAGCCGATACAGCAAGTCTTCCCGGAACTTGCCGGAGGCGACCAGGCTCGTCAAGTCGCGATGGGTCGCGCCGATCACCCGCACGTCGACGTGGCGCACGTTCTCGGAGCCGACCGGCCGCACCTCGCCGCTCTGCAGAGCTCGCAGCAGCTTCGTCTGCATGCCCAGGCTCATCTCGCCGATCTCGTCCAGGAACAGCGTGCCGCGATCGGCGACCTCGAACAGGCCGGCGCGCGCGCGCTGGGCGCCGGTGAAGGCGCCGCGCACGTGACCGAACAGCGCCGACTCGAGCAGCGCCTCCGGGATCGCGCCGCAATTTTCGGAGACGAAGGGCTGCTTCGAGCGAGCGCCGTTGTGGTGGATGGCGCGCGCGACCAGCTCCTTGCCGCTGCCAGACTCCCCCAGCAGCAGCACCGGCACGTCGGTCGCGGTCACGCGGTCTACGATCTGCAGCATGCCGCGCAAGGCTTCGCTCTTGCCCACGATCGCGTCGTAAGAGAAGCGCGTCTCGCGCGCGGATTTGACGCGCGACAGCTCGCGCTCGGCCACGTCCAGCTCGGCCTCGCGACGCGACAGCTCCTCGTGCAGCCGGTGCGACGCGCGCTCGGCTCGCCGCGCCGCTCGCCGCAGCAGCAGCTGATCGCGGGCATCGGCGATAGCCAGCGCCGCCAGCGTACCGACCAGCCGCACCCAGGCCAGCTCGCGCGCGCCGAACGCGCCACGCCGCACGCGGTCGTCGAGATAGACCACGCCGAGCGGCTCGCCGCGCGCGACGAGCGGGACCGCCAGCACGCTGCGCAGCTGCAGCGCGTGAACGCTCTCGTGCACCTCCGGTAGGTCGCCGGCGGCGTCGACCGCCACCACCGGGCGGCCCTCCGCGAGCGCCCGCTCCGCGAGCGAGGTGCTGAGCGCGAGCTGCGCGCCGCTCAGATCGTGCTTGCCGATGTTGCGGGCAGCGCGCGGGCGCAGGTGTCCGTTGGGAGCGCGCAGCAGCAGCAGGCCGCGCTCGACGCCGGTCCACAAGACCAGCGCGTCGAGCACCTGATCGAGCAGCGGGCGCAGGCGCTCGCGGTGCCCGAGCGCGCGCACCAGCGACTCGACGTCGGCCAATTGCTCCGGCGTGAAGCCGGGCGACGAGCCGGGCGCTTCCTGCGAACGCGCCAGCCACGGCAGGGCGAGGACGGCGGGCTTGAGCTCTTCGGGCGCGCGCCGCAGCAGCTCGCGCGCGGCGTCGGCCACCGCCTCCGTGAAATGGCGGGCGGTAGCGCCGTCGCCGATCTGGGCCGCCAGCTGGGCGCCCGCGAACAGCGCTGGGCCGCGCACACCGACGGGACCGACGCTCCGAGACAAGCCCGTGAGCTCGGCCACGACAGCGTCGCCGCGCTCGCCGCTCGGTCGCGTCACCAAGGTTTGCGCCCGCGCTCCCCACCACTCCAGCCGCGCGTCGACGGCGGCCTCGGGCCGGCGCGCCGCCGTATCGTGCTTGACGAGATCGACGCTCTCGCCGTGCTGCAGGATGCGAGCCGCGCAGCGCAGCTCGTCGTCGGGATCGGCGTCCAGCAACGAGCGAGCGCGTTTGGCCTGCTCCACCGCCTCGCTGTCGCTGGTGGCGACGTCGCACAGCACGAGATGCGCGTAGGCTCGACAGCGAGGATCGGCCGAAGCTTTGGCGCGCGAGATCGCCTCTTCCGCCGCCTCGCGCGCCTCGAGCACGGCGCCGGCCGCCGCCTGCGCGGCCGCGATCGAAAGCACGGCGCGCGCGGCTTCGGGGCCGCGGCCCAAATGTTCGAACAGCAGCAGCGCGCGCCGCGCCGCCGCCAGCGCCTCGCCCAGATCGCCGACGCTGGCGGCGGCAGCGGCGACGCCGGTCGCGTACGTCGCCTCTTCGAGCACGGCCCCGGCGCGCGCCGCGAATTCGCGCGAGAGGCGGAAGGCTCCGAGCGCCGCCTCGGGCTGACCGAGCGCGAGCGCCAGCATGCCGAACAGCGACTCGGCGCGGGCGCGTTGCTCGTCGGTGCGCGCCAGCAGCCGCGCGCGCTCGGCGTGGCGGCGAGCCTCGGCGTGCTGCCCCTGCCGCAGCAGCAGCAGCGCCGAGCACTCCGCGATCGGCTGGGTATGGGGGCGACCTTCGAGCCAGCCAGCGGCGACTTCGAGCCGGCCCGCGTCGAGCTCGGCGCGAGCCCGCAAAGCGGCCGCGCGCGCCAGGATCGCCGGCGGCGCGTCGCCCAGATCTTCGAGCAGACGCAGGGCACGCGGCAGCTCGCCCGCGCGCCGCCAGAGCTCGGCCAGCTCGACACGGAGCTCGGCGGACGTCGGCGGCTCGAGCAACGCGACCGCCCGGCCGAGCTCGCCACGCAAACGCAGCACGCGCACCAGCTCCAGCCGCAGCGCCTCGGGAGCGGCGCCGGTGCGCACCCGATCTTCGGCCTCGTCGACCACCGCGTCGGTCACCGACGATTCGCGCAGCGCCAGCGCCAGCTCGATCGGCTCGCTCAGCCGCGAAGGTGACACGGTGCGCTCCGCCGGCTCGAAGTCGAGGAACCCGAGCGCGCCGGGCGGCCGTTGCTCGACGGCGTGGATTGCCCTGGCGAGCAGCTCGTCGTCGGTGGTGAGCGGCAGCTCGGGCCAGGATGACGCCGCCACGCCGACCAACGAGACCAAAAACCGCGCGCGGCCGAGGGCGTCGAGATCGCCGAGCTCGAGCACGCCCGAGCTCGGCTGGCCGCGCAGAGCGCGGATCTTGACCAGCAGCTCGAGCACGGGCGAAATCACCGACGCCGCGCGCGGCCCTACCCCGAGCTCGACCCGGCTCGCGCGCGCTGCGTCGACGAGATCGCGACGCCGCGCGAAGCGGTAAGCGCGCCGCACCGCGCCGGCGGCGCGTTCCGCCGGGTCGGCTAGGGCTGTCGCTCCCGCCCATCGAGCGCGCCGCGCCACCCACGCCGCCGACGGCCGGGCGCTGGGGGCCGGCTCGAGCAGCGCGCGCGCGATGTCGGACAGCGGATCACCCTGGACCAGCAGCCCGGCGAGCTCGGTCACGGCGGCGGCAGGCTCGAGCAGCTCCGCCAGCACCACGCCGAGCGCATAGCAGTCGCGTCGCCGCGCGTCGCCGACGGCGCCGCCCGCCAGCGCCTCGGGCGCGAGGTAGCGGCGGGTGCCACCGCTGGCGCTTTCGGCCGACGCGTCGCCGGAGAGCCCGAAGTCGATCAACCGCGCGCCGTGCGGCGTCAGCAGGATATTTTGCGGCTTGATGTCACCGTGCGCCGATCCCACCCCGTGCAAATCGGCCAAAGCGGCGCCGATGTCGCCGGCGACGCGGAGCGCCAGCCCGCGCCGCTCCGCGCTCGAGAGCGGGGTCGCCGCATCCGCCAGCGTCTCTCCCTGCTCCCAGGCGAACACCAATAGCGGGCAGCCGCGCTCGAAACGCTCGCCGAGCGCAGAGACGTCGGCCGCCAGCGTCGCGACGTCGAGCAGCTGGGCAACCCACGGCGAATCGACCAGGCACAGCCGCTCCGCTTCGTCGGCGAAGCGGAGCCGCTGGCCCATGTCGCGCCCCAGCTTGACGACTACCGGCACCCCTGCCCGCTCCGCCAGCAGCACCCGGCTCGTCGCTCCACCCCCCAGAGCTCGCACGACGCGTAGCGGGTTTCCAGGCACTGGCAACAAAGTTGGCGATTTGTCAGACCCACCCATGCCCTGAGATATGGCGGTCTGAGCGCACATTGTCAACGCAGATGGCAGCTACTCATCACACGCTGCACCAGCCGCAATGAACCTCGAGAGCGCGCGCAGCCCCTCGAGCCGGACGTTGCCGCGCCGGCCCTGGGTGTTGAAGCGCGGCATCGCCTCTCCTTGGATGAACCAGCTGTACAAACGGTCGAGCTCGGCGGGCGGAGGCACGAGCGACTCGCCCTCGGCCAACGGCAAGAATTGGTGGCTCGATACTGGCGGGCTGACAGCTTCCGCGCAGAGCGACTCTTCCGCATCTGGCGGACATGGCTCGAAATTGCTCGGGCTGAGCAGGAGCTTGTACATCAGGTAGCTCCCGCCCGGGCTGGAGGGCTCGATCAGCGCCATACGCACGCCGAAGCGCTCGCTCTGCGGAGTCGAAGGCCCGCCCGAGACGTCCCCCACCTCGGTTTGTCGCGCCACGCGCGTGATGGCGCTAGCCGCGAAGCTCGCGGGATTGTCCAGCCACAGCTGGTGGGGCGCGTCGCCCAGCGGCGCGTCGGTTCCGAGCAGAGCGTTGTCCTGCCGGCGGTGGCACTCTCGGCCGGCGCAGCTCCCCAACGTTCCGAAGACTTGCTCGACGATCTCGTCGCAGCTCGGCGGCACCGGAAGCGGCGTGACCTCCACCGGCATGTCGCCGGTGAGGAAGCTGAAGCGGAGCGGCAAGTCGCCGTCGGCCAATGGGGCCCCGTCGACGGCCCGGATCCCCAAGGTGTTGGTGCTCGGATCAGCGACGAATAGCTCGACCTGGTACAGCGTGCGCGGCTGATAGGTGGCGCCAGGGGGCACGCGGTACTCGACGACGCGCTCGATCGGATCGTAGACGACGTCGAACGTGAACGGCACCCCGACGCGCGGATCGCCGCTGTAAACCCGCAGCGACTGGCGTGCGACGCTGACAGGATTCAGAAATCGGTCGAAGCGGAAGGTCAGCGTGACGTTCGTCGGCACCGTGCAGTCGGGATCGACAGCGAGCCCGCAGCCGTCGCGCGGAAAGACCCCGACCAAATGGACGGGGTCTCCGATCGCGCGCGGCGGCTCCGGCTTGGCGACGTCACACCCCCCGAGCAGCAGCCCGAGGGAGAGCGTGAACGCGGCGCTCAGCTTTCCGAGTAGGTCGACAGCTGATCGCGGATGTTTTGCTCGCTCACCCCGGTCCGGATGTGATCCTTGAGGACGTCGGCCAGCGTGATCAGGAGGTCGTCGACCCCCTTCTCCTCGATGATTTTGGACAGCAGCTGGCGTGCCTCGCGACTGTCGTCTTCGCGGAGGAAATCCCGCACCTTGTCGACAGAGATATCCCCTTGAAAGTCGAAGTACAGATTCTCGAACAGGTAGCGGACGAGCTCCTTCACGGAGGGCCTCCTCGAAGCATGAGCAAACGTAGCCCCTGCCGCTATACCCGCCAGCTGAAGGGCTCGGCAAGCGCTTTGGCACCTGTTTGGCGTTTCCGGCCCAAATCAACGACATTTCAATAGTTCCGGGTCGGTTTGCAGGTGGCAGGTGAGGCAAGGCCGCGCGTTTTGGCGGAGCGCCTGCCCGCAGCGTCCGGCAAAACCGATGGGGTGCGGGTTGATGCCCTGGCCGGGGCGCCCGAGGCTCGGCCCCATGCCCCCCACGCTGCGGGTCGCGTGGCACATCGCGCAATCTCGCTCCTGGTGACAGCTCACACAGGCGTTGAGGTTGCGCTGCGCTTCCCAGGCGTGGTGGGCGGGGGAGCGCGCGCCGTCGGTCCAGATCGACTTCGGGGGGTGGAAGCGGCCGCGGCCGGCGTTGTTGGCGACCGGTCCCGACAGCGTCACGCCCGCGCGCTGATGACAGGTGAGGCAGAAAGATTGCTGCTGGTGGCAGCTCACGCAACGCGGGCTATTTTGCCTCGCTGCGATCGCGTGCTGGTTGAGGAAGTCGTTCGGGTGGATCTGGCGCGGACGAACGTTGCCGTCGTGGCAGCCGACGCAGAAGCGCTCCTGGTGGCAGCTCGCACAAAACCTGCTGTCGTCTCCGGCCACCAGCTTGTGACGCCGCACGAAGTCGGCATCGTGCCCGGCGTCGTGCAGCCACGGCGGCGGCAGCATCTTGCCGCTCGCGAAGCTCGTGGTCATGAGCCCGTTCGACTCGGTCAAGTGGCAGGTCGCGCAGGCTCCGGAAGGCTTGGCGCGCCCGGTGGCGACGGCGGCTTTGCTTCGACCGGCATCGCTCGCGCCGAGCACGTGACACGTCACGCACTGCCGCATCCGCGGTAGCTGGTCGCGGGTCGCCATCGTCAGCTCCTCGACCTTGCCGTGGCAGCTGGCGCACGACATGCGCGCCCCGACCACGTGCTTCTGATGATTGAAGCGCAGGTTGGGCTTCGGCACGAAGACGCGCGCCACGATCGCCGGCCGCGCCGGATCGAAGCCGTTGTGACAGAAGCCGCATTGGCCGAGCTGTCGCGGCTCGTCGGTGCTCACCTCCGCCAGATTCCGGTGATCGGTGCCGTGACACCCGTCGCAGCGCGTTGCCGGCGGCAGCAGCGAATCGGCGGCCTTTTGACTGGTTCGGGCCGCGCCGTGGCAGGTGCCGCAGCCCATGCCCAGCTGCTTGACGTGCTTCTGGTGATTGAAGCGCAGTGGCAAGGCTTGCTCAGGAAACACGACCGGGCTCGGCCCCTGATCGTCGGGGAATGCGCCGGGCGGCCGCAATGCCTCGGCGACAGGCGCGGCGCGGCGCGGCCCGACGCCTCCATCTCCGGCCCACGCCGGCGAGCCGCCACACCAACCCACGAACGCCGAGAGCAGCGTGACTAGCAGCAGTAGCTCGACGCGGGTCTTCATTTCAGCACCGTCATGTCCAGCGTGAGCAGGGCCCGAAACCGCTGCCCGACGAGGCGATTCATTTGGTGCTCGAGCTCGATGCCGAGCCGCGAGCGCATGAAAAAGCTCGGTCCGGGAGTGAGGCCGGCTCCGAGCACGTAGCCGAAGCTCGTCGCGTCGCGATCTTCACGCAACCCGTCGGACCAGTCCCATAGCGACAGCACGCAGACGCCGTCGTAGCGCGAGCTGAAGCGGCGGCGGCCGGTGACGTCGCCCCCGAAACGGTGGCCACGCTCGCCGGTTTCACCACCGCCGCGCACGGCGAGGCTGCCGGCGCCGAAATCGTAGCGTGCGCCGGCGTCGAGCGACAAATCGTAGAGGCGCCCCGTCTTGGTCACGTCCGGATTCGCCGGGTAGCTCGCCGGGTCACCCTCGGTCTCGAACCAGCGCACCCCGCCCGAGAGCGTCGCCGACCACGTCCGCGAAAAGCGCACGTCGGCGCGGCCGAGCGCGCTCGTGGTCGGGGAGTGGGAAAACCAGTTGAAGATGGAGTCGGCGTCGAACGTCGGGGTGTAGCGCTCGAAGGTCGCGCCGAGGGTGGCGCGTGAGGTGACGTACGCGCTGGCGGCGACGCTGTACTCGCTGAAGATCTGGTTGTAAAAATCGTAGACCACCGCCCCGTTCAGCGAGCCGACGCGCGCCGAGTCGGCGCGCAGCGAGTAGCCGAGCCGTTCGCTGGAGACGCGGCTGCCAGAGAGAAACAGCTGCTCGCCGGCGGGGCCCACGAACGGCGAGATGCCGACGCGGTCGCGATTGCTCACCTTGCGGTAGCTGAGCCGCGAGTGCAGCACGCCGAAAGCCGAAGCCTCGACGGCCAGGCCGCCCGCCGGTGCGAGCCGCGACTCGTCGAGAAATGACGGGTAGTAAGCGGCGTCGTAACCGTAGCGATCACCGCGGTACACGCCCTGCGATTCGAAGCGACTCGTACCGAAGTAGGGCAGCCCGCCGCCCCGCTGCTCGAAGCCGGCGTACGCCTCGACCACCAGGCTCGCGGGCAAGCTGAGGGTCACGAGCGCGCCGTCGAACGACCAGAAGCCGAGCGTGTCGAGCACGTACTGGCGCCCGAGCCGGAACCCCAAATAGCCGTCTAAGTAGCGCTGGCCTTCGAGGTACGCGTACATCACGTCGAGCGGCGCCTGCTCGAGACCCGGGACGTAGCTCGAGCTACGCAGCGTGCGCTCCGCCGAGCTCTGGCCGAAATCGGCGTCGAGGCGCAGGCGCGACTGAAAGCTCAGCCGGGGACCGCGCGGATCGGTCTGGCCCTGGATGTTCCACACCGAAAGCCCGAGCGTCTCGGTGTAGCGGCGGCGGTGCAGCTCGGGGCTGCCCCACGGGCTCGACAGCGCGTAGTATTGCGCCGTGAGCGAGGCATCGACCTCGGTCTCGTAGGCGCGGGCAGGTTTGGCCGCGCCGACGATGCCCAAAGCAACGCCCAGCAGCCAGAGGTTCGAAGCCCGCGCTCTCATCACCGTCGCGGCGCGGGACGCTAGCACGAAGCCGGCGCATCAGCGGCCACGGCTATTGGCAGAGGCTGGTCTTGCGCGGCACGCAGCCGCCTCGGACGCATTTCATCAGCAGACTGCAGTCGTCGTCCATGGAGCAAGCATCACCGATCGCGGCGTCTCGCAGGCACACCCCGCCCGCCTCCGGGCAGCCCTCGGCGGGGCAACCGCAGAAACCGTCGATACAAGCCCGGTGGCCCTCACAAGACTCGCCCGCGGCAACTTGAGCGCGGCAGATCGAACGCGGGTCGCTGGACCCCGGATCCACCTGTCCGCAGTAGTATCCGGCCGCGCACGACCCATCGGCGCCGTCGCATTGCTCGCCGGGTGCGCCGGTCGGCGCGCAAACATGCCGAAGCCGAAGCCGAAGCCGAAGCCAGCACCCAACACCTGAGCGAAGCGCAGGCGAATCTGCAAGGAGAGCTCTGACCTATCCCGAGAAAGCCGACCTGGGCACCCGCTCTACGCTCAGCGCCCGAGCGCTTCGGCGCGGTTCACGATGCGCGGGGTCAAGAAGATCACGAGCTCGCCACGGCTGTCGCTGGCGCGACGGCGCTGGAACAACAACCCGATCAGCGGGATGTCACCGAAGAACGGCACCTGGTCCAGGTTGCGGCCGGTGTTGCGGGTGAAGATGCCGCCGATCACCGCGGTGTGGCCGTCGAGCACGAGCAGATCGGTCTCCGCTTCGCGCTTGAGGATGGTTGGATCGCCGCGCGCGGAGGTCTGGTTGAAGTCCGGCTCGTCGCGGTTGATCTTGACGTGCATCGCGACGCTGCCGTCCGCGGTCACGTGCGGTCGCACCAGCAGCTGCAGCTTGGCTTCCTGGAAGGTCGTCTGCACGCCCTGGGCGCTGACCTGCGAAAACGGGATCAACGTGCCCTGCGAGATGCGCGCTTCACGGTTGTCGAGGGTCAAGATGCGCGGGCTCGACAGGATGCGCAGCATGCCGTTCGACTCCGCCGCCGACAGGCGCACGGCGAGGTTGATCGTGTTGTCGATCGAGCCGAAGGTCAGGCCGAGCGCGCCGCCACGGCCGGTACCGACCGCCGCCGGCAGGTTGACGGCGAAGTTCGGGTTGGCGACCGTGTTTTGGAACGGGCTGAGGCCGGCGGTGGGCGTGTTGCCGTCGCTGGCGCCGCCCGCGACGCCGACCGAATTGGGGAACGCGAGGCCGGTCGGGTTGCCGGTCGCGGCCGAGAACGTGGCGTCGCCGCCCCACTGGATGCCGACGTCGCGCACGTACGTGCTGGTGGCTTCGACGATGCGCGCTTCGACGAGCACCTGCGGTGTTTGCGTGTCGAGCGAGCGCGTCAGCTCTTCGATTTGATTCAAATTGCCGGCGATGTCACGCACGATCATCACGTTGGTGCGCTCGTCGACCGCGATCGAGCCGCGCTCGGACAGCAGCGGGCGAGCGCGATCCTGCAGCTCGGCGGCCTGAGCGTAGCTGACCGGGATCAGCCGCGTCTCGATCGGCGCAAGCTTCACCTCTTGCTGGCGGCGCGCGATCTGCATCTCGCGCTCTTTTTCGAGATCGGAGAGCGGCGCGACGCGGATCATGTTCGCCTGGCGCACCATGCCCAGGCTCTTGGACTGCAGCACGATGTCGAGGGCCTGATCCCAGGGCACGTTGCGCATGCGGATCGTGACCGAGCCTTGCACGTTGTCGGCGGTCACGATGTTGACCTGTCCGACGTCGGCGAGCAGCCGCAGCACGTTGTGGACGTCGGCGTCCTTCAAGTCGAGATCGATGCGGCGGCCGGCGAAGGTGCGACGTTGATCTTGGGCCTGACCGAGCACGTTGGGTCCGAAGGCGCCCGCTTGCTCGGCGCCGCTCTGCGTCTCGACGGCCTCGGGTTGGAAGCCGTCGACGACCTCCTGGATCCCAGTGACGGCCTTCTCGACGTAAACGGTGCGAGTGCGCCGCGCCGTGCCGCCGTCGGCGCCGACGCCCGTGACCGTCGAGGGCTCGCGCTGGCCGTGGCCGACGAAGGTCCACACCAGGCTCGCGCCGCGGCGCGCCACCCGCGTGTCGACCTCGGCCCGGGTATCGACGTCGATCACGACGCCCGATTTGTCACCCTCGCGCGAGTAGCTCGAGACCTGGCTCAGCTTGCCGCCGAACGCCGACACGTCGAGCGTCCGCGACAGCGCCTCGCCGAGCTTGCTACACCGGAGCGTCAACGTGCGTCGGCCGTTGCCGCGGGACGCTTCTTTGTACTCGCCGGGCTGGCTCAGCTCGATCACGACCTCGTCGCGCGCCTCGGCGTGCTGAAAGCGCACGTCGAGCACCTTGCACGGATCGCTGGCCGCGGGCGTGGCGCGCTCGACGGCCGGCCTCGGGAGCGCTTCGATGCTGCCGTCCTTGCCCGGCGCGACCGCGACGACGAGATCGGTGCCGTCGACGGCCACCGAGAAATGCGAGGCCTCGAGCAGCGTGAGCAATAGCCGCGTCGTGCGCGCGCCGTTCGCCACGAACGACTGCACCATCACTCCGCCCACGACGCCCACGCGGTCGAGCAGCGCGCTCGGAATGTCCTTGAGCGACGACGACGGGACGTCGACGATCAGCCGCGTGGCGCCACGTTCGAGCCGCGCCGTGAACGTCGGCGGCCGGCTGAAGGTCATGCGGAGGCGTGCCGCGCCGGACTTGTCGGCTGCCTTCAGCTCCAGGTGGGTGGCGACCCGCTCCGGCGCCGCGGCGTGGGCCGGGCCCGAGAGCGCCGTGAGCGACAGCGCCAGCGAGCAGGCAATGCCGAATCGAGTCGAAAGCGGCCTCATACTGCGGCTCCGAGCGTCGTGTTTTTCCGAAAGTCAGGCAAATTCGGCCTCATGATGCGAGCGTTCGGCCAGCGTAGCGACCTTTTGACGACACGAACAAATTTGGTGGTTTTTTAGACCAACGAGCCCTCGAGCCTCGGGCAAGGCTCCGCCCGAGCGCGCTCCAACCACCCACTGTCCAACTGCCAACTCTCCACGGCTCGCGACGGATCGAGCCTACTTCCCCACTCCACTGTCGGCGCCCTCGGGGCGCAGGGGAATCACCCGCGTAGCGCTCGGCACGTCGGGGTTGGCGGGATCCTCACGAATCAACACGATATCTCCGTCGCGAATGCGATCGACGCGCCAGTTGATCTCGTAGCTTGCGCCGGTACGGCCCGCCGCCTGCACGATGTCCGGCCTGCCCACGAACTGCCCGCGCTGAACGACGTGGCCGGTGCCGCCCGGATCGACGAGCATCGCTTTGGCCGGCTCGGCGCGCGTCACGATGCCGATCAAGCGCAGCTCGTCGATCGCGAACTGGGACAGCACCACCTCGCGCTGCGATTTGGCGGCGCCCTTGTTCTCTTCCTTGAAGATGTCCAGAAACGAACGGAACGGATCGCGGCTGCGCTCGCTCTCGGTAAATTCCGACTCGACGATCTCGAATTTGGGGGCCGGGGTCGCGTCTTTGCCGGCCGCGGCGGGCCCCGCCGGCGCCGGCGCTGGCGCGGCGGCAGCAGACGGGGTCGGCGTCACCGCCGCGGGCGGGGGGTCGTCGCCACAGCCGGCGAGCAGCGACGCCGCCGCGACGCTCAGGAACAAGAGCTGCTTCACGGCGCACCTGCCTTCGCGCCGCGCTTGTCGCCGCCCACGCCGGGCTGGGCGTCAGGCTTGGCGCGGAACGCCGTCGCCAGCGCGTCGACCTTGACGACGACGTCCGAGCCGTCGGCCTTCGGCCCGGTGAGGGCGATGTTTTCCATGTTGATCACGCGATCGAGCTGGCCGACGCCGTAGAAGAACTTCGCGATCTGGTGGTAGCGCCCGGTGAGCGAGATCCTCATCGGCACTCGCGAATAGAACTGATCCGGCTCTTCCGGAAGCGGCGCCCACGCCGTGAGCGCGATGCCGGAGACGTTGGCCACGTTCTGCACCGCGCTCAAGAACGCCGGGTACTCCGTCTCGGTCGGCAGGATCTTGACCAGCTCGCGCTGTCGCTGCTGTCGATCGCTGAGCTCGGCGAGGTCTTTCTGGTACGAGAATTCGTTCTGGCGAGCCGAGGAGAGCTCACTGCGCAGCCCCTGCTCTTTGGTCTTCTCGGCCGAGATCGAGCTCGCCAAATCGCCGTAGAACACCACGAAGTACGCGACGCCGATCAGCATCACGAACAGCGCGCCCAGGCCAACCTTGGCCGGCAGCGGCAGTTTTGCGAGCAGCGATTCACCGCGAGCCACTAGTACCTCACCTTCGCTTCGATCGAGAACTCGACGAAGTCGGCCTTACGCAGCGCCGGCAGCAGCCTCACGTCGTAGAAGTAGCTCGAGAGGTTGAGCCGCCGCGCCAGCTCGCTGACGTCTTCGCCGTCGCGCGCGGTGCCGTCGATCTTGAGCTTACGCTGGGCCTCGACGTAGCTGGTGAGCCACAACCGCCGCGCGTCCCAGTTGGGGTTGAACACCGAGAGCGGGTTGTCGCGCCGCAGCTGGGCCAGGCGATCGGGGTCGACGCTGGGCCCGCGGCCAGGGGTGAGGATCCGCGCCAGCTCCATCAAGATCGCAGTCGGGCCCGTGCGCCCGTTCTGAAGCTGCTGGATCGCGGTCTCCCGCGCGCGCAGCATGGCAAGCTCGGCCTTGACCTGATCGTGGTTGGCCACGTTCTTCTTGGCCTGCTCGATCTGCGAGGTCAGCTCGGCGTTCTTGCGCTGCTGATCCGACAGCTCTTCGCCCTTGAAGCTGTGCAGCACGAACAAGGCCGCGACCTCGGCCAGGACGACTACCATCACCACTACCAGCCAGAGCTGGCTGCCGTCGGAGCGCTCCGCCCGCTTCTTCTGGGCGAGGAGGTTGATGCGAATCATGCCCGCACCTCGCGCTCCTTGCGCAGCGACAGGCCGAGCGCGACGGAGAGCTGGGCCGCGCGTTGTTGCACGAGCTGGGGGTTGACCTCCTTGGCCTCGATCGACAGCCGCTCGGTAGGCGGCCAGGCCTCGACCGACACGCGCGCGCGGCGCTCGATCGACTGCGCCAACGACACCAGGTTGGCCGATCCGCCCGTGACGTAGATCTTCGCGATCTCGCCGTCGCCGCTGGTGGCCATGAAGAAGTCCAAGCTGCGCTGGATCTCGGCCGCGATCGAGTCGGTGACGGCTTCGATCACCTGCACGACCTGGTGGGGCACGATGCCGGGCCGACTCGGATCGTCGGGGCTCGCGGCGCCGCCGCACTTATAGGCTTCAGCCTGCTCGTAGGGCACGCCGAGCTGCTTCTGGATCTCTTCCGTGATGACGTTGCCGCCGTTGGCGATCTCGCGCGTGAAAGCGCTGACGCCGTTGGCGACGATGTTCAGCGAAGACAGGCTCGCGCCGACGTTGATCACGGCGATCGTCTGATCTTGGGGGAGCCCACGCGAATACTCGAACAGGTTCTGGACCGTGAACGCGTCGATGTCGCACACCGCCGGCTTCAGCTTGGCGTTGCGGGCGAGGTTGGCGTACTCCTCGATTTGATCGCGCTTCGCCGCGACCAGCAGCAGATCCATCTGGCTGGCCTCCGGCCGCCGTCTCAAGACCTGATAGTCGACTCGTACGTCCTTGATGTCGAAAGGGATATGCTGCTCGGCCTCCCACTGGATCTGCTCGGAGAGCTCGCCCTCGGTCATCATCGGCACCGAGATCTTACGGATGATGACGCTCTGGCCGGACACCGAGAGCGCGCACTCTCGCTGCCGAATCTTGGCGTCGTGAAACACCTTGGCCAGCGCCTCCGTGACGGCGCCCGCGTCCATGACCTGCCCGTCCACGATCACCGAGGGCGCGAGCGGCGCGTAGCCGAAGCGCAGCAGCCCGATGCCCTTCTTCGTGTCTTTGACTTGGCAAACCTTGATTGAAGCGGAGCCGATATCGACTCCGACAAGGTTTTTTCCTTCGCCCATGGCTTGGTCTCGCGAGCTTTCGTCTGGCGCGTGGTGCCGCGCTTACAAACTCTCGCACCCCGCTCGACGGACAGCCAAAAAACCGGCTTGTGCCAGACACTTGTCGCAACAATTGGCAGCCTGCCCGCGCCTCGCTCCGAGACACGTTCTCAGGTCGGTCACCAGGCGAGACACCCGCGGGTCGCGCCGTACCCTCCCGGCTTTCGGCTCCAACTGATTGAATTTCCTTAATTAATCTTTTCAACCGCCCCTGTCCAGGTCTCCCATGACCCCCTGGGCCGGCGTCTCAGTCCGACACGTATCTACGTCAAATCGTTGGCAACGCGAGCGGCAGGCCCCTGCCGGTCCAACGCAACCGGGTCCGCGATGACCCTCCTTTTGGCCCTTAAATTTCCGAAAATGCCGAGAATTTGGCTGATTCCGCGGCTGGCACGAGCACTGCAATAAGCCCGGTCGCACCCACTGGAGATTAACCATGGACGGAACCGCAGCTCAATTCGCCGACTTCAAAGACCTCGAGCTCGAGCTCAATACTGTTTCTGAGCCAGCCGCTCGGAAGGTCAAGGCCAGCAAGAAGAGCGCCGCGACCGTCGCCCGCCCCAGCCTCGCCCCGCGCCCCGCGCGCCGTCACGAGGCCCGCGCTGTCCATCAGGCCCGCCGCCCCGCGTCGGTGTTCCCGACCGCGATGCTGCCCTCCAAGGCGCCGCGCATGTCGAAGGAGAAGCGGGTTCGCTTGGAGGCGCGTCGCGCCCAGCGGCTGCTCGAGGAGTTCACGCCGCTCGTCCGCAAGATCGCGGGTGGCTTTCAGCGCAAGCTCCCGCGCAACGTCCTGCGTGAGGACCTGATCGCGGCCGGCATGAGCGGCCTGTGGGACGCGATCCGTCGCCATCCCGACGGCGGTGACGACAGCTTCGAGTGGTACGTGCGCGTCCGCATCCGCGGCGCCATCCTCGACGAGCTGCGCGCGCAAGATTGGCTCCCGCGCCGCGCCCGCGCCGCCGCCGAAGCCAACGCCGGGACCGACGCTTACATCCCTCCGCCCTCCGTCGTGCGCATCGACGACGTGAGTGAGTGGGAGCAAAATCGCTGCCTGGCCGACGCCTCCAGCAGTGAGTCGGCGGTGGCCGCCAAGTTCACGCAAGAGACGCTGGTCAAGGCCGTCGAGCTGTTGCCGGAGCGCGAGCGCCACATCGTTTCTTCGCACTACTTCCGCGGCGTCAAGTTCAAGGATCTGGGCGCCGAGCTCGGCGTCTCGGAGCCCCGCATCTCGCAGCTGCACTCGCGCGCCATCGCTCGCCTCAAAGAGCTGATGGCCAGCGCGGCCTGATCCGTACCGGCTGTCGCTCGCACCAACGCTCGGCTCCTTCGATGGATGCCGAGCGTCGACGCGTTTGGGGTTACGGCAGCGCCGTCTCCATATCCCCGTCGCCCCAGGTTCTACGGTTAGGGCGTGTCCCTGAATTGCTGAGAGGACAGGCTGTCGCTATGAGGATCGCCAGTTTGAGAGCCGAGATGCTTTGCTCACTCTACTGGCGATGACCCTCGCCATCGCAGTTGAACTGCTCTGGCTTCGCGCCGCATGCCGTCGCAACCCCAACAGCCCGGCCACACACGTCCTCACGCCGCTTCAGCTCAACGTCCTCATCAAAATGGGGTCCCGTAAGCTCCCGCTCCGGCCGATCGTCCACGATGCGCTCTGGGCGTTCGCGGCTCTTGGGGGTCACATGAAGACAAATGGCGAGCCAGGCTGGCTGGTCCTCCACCGAGGCATGACGAAACTCCTCGCCTACGAGCAGGGCTGACGAGCACGAGAAAACTCGCTGGACTTGTGATCAGTCGTTGGACGGCGCGTTTACGGGCACGCCCGAGCGCTCCCAATTTAGGGACACGCCCTTAGCTCGCGCGCAGCTCCGAGTACTCCCCAGGGTTGTTGATGGTGGCCGGGTCGTTGGTGTTGAACAGCTTGGAGTCGTCGTACTTGCCGAAGCGGCTGACTTCGCGGTCGCCGCCCTTGGTCGCGAAGCCGCTCGCATCGGCCTTGACGCCGATCGCGTTCATCAGGTTGCAGAAATACTTGTTGATCGGCCGCGAGGCGACGGTCGGCGGCGTACCGACGGAGTCGAGCTTTCCGAAAGCGCTCTGGCCGTCCACGCAGTCTTCCTCGCTATGACCGACGGTCAAATCGGCCTTGCCGCCGTCCACGTTGATGGCCTGCCCCGTCTTGAAGTAGCCGGCGCAGCCACCGGCCTGAAGGATCGGCAGGTTGTTCAGGTTGTGACTGTTGCCGTCCGACATCTCTTGGAACCAAACCGTGGCCGTGTTGTCGAGCAGCTTCTTGTCGCCCTCGTTGATGCTATCGAGTTGCTTGACGAGAAACGCGAACTGCTCCGCAAAGAAAGCGTCGACCTTGGCGATTTTGTTGAAGACGTCGGCGACGCACGGGCCGCCCATGTTGGGGCCGCCGATGCGATGCGACAGCCCGTGGTGCTCCTCGGTCAGCTGCAGCTCGCTGTAGGTGTGGTTTCCGGGCGTCTTCATGAAGATGACACGATTGGAGTCACAGATCGCGGACAGCACGGCGAGGTTCATCATCACCGGCGCCGCCTTCGAAATGTCGCCCCCGCCCGGTCCGCCGCCAGCGCCCTTGATGGCGGCGTCGGTCAGGCCAAGCTGCGTCGCCATGTCGGCGCTGCACTGGGCCGACACCGAAGCGTTGGTCTCGTGCAATAAATCCACCCAATCGCTCAGCCGCTGCTTGTCGGACCCGCTCATGTCGACACGCTGCAGCGAGCTGAGGTCGTCGCGCACGAGGTCGATCACGCTCTTGCCGCGGACGGCCTTGTAGGTGTCGGCCGACATCGCGCCCTTGCCGAACAGGTTGGTGAGCTGGCTGAAGATCTGCGAGGGCGTGCCAAACCCGGGAAAAATCCGGTTCGGCGCGTCATACGAGATGATGGCTTGGGTGTTGTTGGTGCTGCCCGTGACGCCGCCGATCTGCATGAACAGCGGAGCTGCCCCCATCGGGTTCACTTGCTCGGCGCAGATGTGGTCGAGCGACCGCCCTGCGGGCGTGGCCGTGAACTTAGCGTCGGCCGGCGTCACCGGCTGACCGGTGAAGAACGATCCGCACACCTGGGTATGAGGATCCGTCGTTTGACCGAGGTCACCGCCGAAGCTCCACTCGTTCATCTGCCGGATGCCACGAACCATGAGTAACTTGTCTGCGTACGGCGCCAGCGGCTTCAAAGTCTGCATCGCCGCGTAGTCGGCGGTGGTCAGCGGACCGTGAGATTTGGCGGGAAACCAGCGGTTGGTCAGGCAGCCGTAGTGAGTGAAGAACACGATCAAGCGCTTCGGCACGTCGACGGGAACCGACTGCGCCTTCGCCTGGCGCTCGGCGACGGAGCTGAGGAACGGCGCGGCGACGACGGCGCCGCCCAGGCCGTAGAGAAACCGCCGGCGATTGAGGAGGTGTTTGCTCATGTGCTGATCCTTCAGTTTCCGACCGTTCGCAGCCGAAACGCGTCAGATTCGGTGTAGTCGGCCAACAAGCTCAAGACGGGGTAGCTCTCCTGGGCGAGCTTCGCGCTCAGCTGGTCCACGCTGCAGGCGTCGTTCGGATTCGGGGTCCGTCCGGTGGCGAAGGCCACGAGCTGCTCGGCGTAGTGGCGTTGCACATCCGTCAGGACGGCCAGCTCTTTCATCATGTCGAGCGGCGTCGAGATCGTCTTTATCCCCGCCGAGCCGAACAGCACGTCGGCGGTTCCGTCGATCGGTCCCGACAGCTGATCGGTCTCCTGCCAGCTGCCGATCGCGTCGTAGCGCTCGAGCACGAAACCGGACGGGTTGATGAACGTGGCGTGACACGCCTTGCAGGGTTGATTGCCGGTCAGGGCCTGGATCTGCTGGCGACGAGTCGTGTAGACCCCATCCGGGATCGGCGTCTTCAAGGCGTCGGGGCTGGGCTCTCCCGGATTGACGCCGAGGATGCGACCGCTGATGAACGCCCCGCGCAGGATCGGGCTCGTCGCTTCGTAGCCGGAGAAGGTGCTCAGAAAGCCGGCGCGTGTCAGGAAACCTGGCCGCTGGTTGACGTCCAGCTCGACCCGTACGGGCTCCGCGCCGTAGGCGGCCGGATCGAGGCCGTACAGCGCGGCCGTGTCGCGCGTGACGAAGCCGACATTGCTCAAGAAGAGGTCCTTCAAGGTGCCGCCCTTTCGCACCAAGTCTTCGAAGAACAAGTCCATCTCTGCGAGCAGAGGCGCGTAGGTGGCGGCGGTGAATCTCGTGAATTTCCCGGCGTGCTCGCGGTTGTTGAGCCAATGCGAGCCGGTCTCGATTCCGAGGTACGCTCGATGAAAACGCGCGACCGCCGGCGCGACCTTGTCGCTCGCGAGCATGCGCCGCGCCTGGGCGGAGATCTGCTCTTTGGTCGTGAGCTGGTCGTTGTCGGCAGCGGCGTTCAGCTCCGCGTCCGGCACCGTGCCCCAGAGCAAGAACGAAAGCCGAGCCGCGGCTTCGAAGCTCGTCAGCTTGTTGGCGGTTCCTTCGAGGTTCTTATCCGCCGACAGCTCGGGCAGCATGATGAAGGACGGCGACGCCAGGAACGCGAATAGGATCGTCTCCGCGATCTCGGCGGGCGTGCCGCGTGGAGTGAGTCCGCTGAAGCGCTCGAAGCTCGTCACCTCGGCGGCGGTCAACGGGCGGCGGAACGCCTTGCGCCCGAAGCTCTTGATCGTGTCGGTCAGGCACGTGCCGACGGCCGGGTCGCAGGCGATGAATTGGGCCTTGTGGGGACCCGCCATCACATCGGCGGCGATCCGCTCAGCCGTCTTCAAGTAGCCATCCCACGCGATGGCCGTCATGCTGCCGTCGTAGTCGGGAGCCAGCGCCTTGGATGGCAGCTCGCCACCGACGGTGGTTACCCCGAGCAGGTCGTTCACCACGGCGTCGTACGCCGCGTCCTTGATGCGCGGTATCTGCGACGTCGCCGGGATACCGGGCGTGCAGGTCGTAGCCATTCCCCCGGACTCGATCGGGCCCCTGCCCGCTCCGGCCCCGCCGGCCGCGTTGCTGCCGCCGGTCGCGGAGGGGCTAGTGCCGGGCCCGGCGCCGCTCGTGTCCGAGCCACACCCACCGAGCCAAAAAAGGCTCACCACCACCGGAAACAGGGCAAAGGAGGAATGTCTCATGGCACTCACCGTTCTTGGCAACGACCCCACACCAGCGACCTCGCCGCGAGCGTGGGCTCGACGACGCAATCGGATGCTCAACCAGTAGCGCCACGCGAGGGGCCGAAAAAGACGAGCCGTTCTTCGCCAGCGCGAAGAATCTTTCAGACTTCGGGTGTGAAAGATCACCTGGTGAGAAAGACCGCACCCCTCACCTTCACCACCGCTCGGGGTGGCGTTCGCCGCTAGCTGACCCGATGCGAGCCGCGTGCTCCACCGGGACGTGTCGCCCGCTCACTCTTCCGTCAGCACGACGTCGTCGATGTAGTAGGACAAGCTAGCTGTCGGCGATTCGACGTAGAACGCCGCTGCCGTCATGCTGCCCCCGCTGCAACCGGGAACGGTTTGAACGTCGGTGAGCTCCTGCCAGCTGGACGCCGACGCGGCCGACGAAGCGACCCACGTGAAGAACTTGTCGCCGCCGCCGCAAGCGTACCGCAACGTGACGATCAACGACCCCGTCGGATTGCTGGCGGCGAGTCGCCCCCAGACGCTCATCCGGTAGCTGGTTCCGGGCGTGATGAGGTCGAGCACGCTGTGTTGCGGTCCTTGGTAGTTTTGCGTTCGCCCCGTGATGAGTAGGCTATGGGTGCCCGAGTGAGCCTGGTCGGTGCTGCGCGTGATGGTGGCCGAGCCACCGCCGAATACGGACCAGCCGGTGGTGCTCGTTTCGAAGCCGGAGTTGGTGATCAGGCTCACTCCGCCGTCGCTACCTCCGGTGCCAGCGGTTCCGCTGGTGCCGGCGCCGCTTCCCCCCTTACCGCCGTCAGTTTCCCCGCCGCCGCCCTTGCCGCCGCTGCCAGTGCCGCCCTTGCCGCCGCTACCGGTAGCGCCGCCCTTGCCGCCGCTGCCAGTGCCGCCGGCGCCGCTCTTCCCGCCGCTGCCCGCTCTGCCGGCGCTTCCGCCGCCGGCCTTCCCGCCGCTGCCCGGCGTCGCGCCGCCGTCTCCGCCCATGTCCCCGTCGTGGCCGCCGCTCGACCCTACGCCGCCCTTCGCGGTCGTCGCGCCCGTATTCGTGCCCGCCCCGCTCGGCTTCGTACCTCCAGCGCCGCTCTTCCCCCCGCCACCACCGCCGCCGCCTTGCCCGCTCGAGCCTTCGGACAGCTCCTCGTCGAGGTCAGGTACGATCGCGGTGGCGCAAGCTGTCGCCAGAAGCGCGCCGCTCGCGATCAAGACCATGGCTGCCTGCACGTTGCGCTGCACCGTCGTTCTCCCTCCGAAACCGACTTTGATTCCGGTGTTGGCCAAACAAACAACCATACCACGCAAAACGCCCCGCTTCGACTCGCACCCTCGAATTCGCCAGTCCATTTTCCTACATTCACATACTTGCGACCTCATCGAGCCTTGCTCGGTGCGCTTTGGTCGTCGAAACGGGACTGCCGTTTGGGGAGCGTGCATCGGCGGTCAGCTGTTCACGGTGGCCAGCAATCATGGTCGCCCGGCAGTCATGTTGGGCGGGCGCTCGCTGCGCTTCGTGCCTCACTGAAGCGCGGCATCCTCGAGCAGTGATGGCTCGACGATTTCGGTCACGCAGCCCTGTGGGCTGAACCTCGCGCCACGGGAAGGCCGCTGAGCAGCGAAGGATGGCTCGAAACGTCGCCGCGTTCGGCGCAACGTCGGGCAACCCACGCGCGACATGACAACGACGGACAGCAAGCGGAGTTGCCTGGCAAAGCGGCTCGCCGCAACGAGCGGCTTTGCCTGCGGATGTATCAATCGGTGCCGTCTTCGCTACCGTCGGCCGGGACGCGCAGGTGTTTCCAGTAGCGTTCAGGATGCTCCAGGATGCCTCGCGTGATCTGGTAATGGCTCGTGTCCTCGAGCCGGATCTCGCCGATACCGTCGGCGCTGATGCCGAGTAGCTTGGCGCCCGGGAATGTCATGAGGATCGGCGAATGGGTCGCGATGATCACCTGCGTCGCACCTGATTCGAGGAACGCGTGGAGCTGCGCCAGCAGCGAGAGTTGGCGCTGAGGAGACAACGCTGCCTCGGGCTCGTCCATGATCAGGATGCCGCCTGGCTGGAGACGATGCTCGAACAGCGCGATGAATGCCTCGCCATGCGACCGCTGATGCAGCGAGCGCCCGCCATACGCGAAGTACGGGTCGCCCGTGAAATCGGGATCCTGCTCGCGCTGCTCGAGCAAGTCCGCGAGTCGGACGAGGTTCTCGGCTCGCACGAAATAGCCATCCCAGGGGCGCTTTTGAAAGCTGGGGCGCAGCGCAGCCGCAAGGCGCGAGCGCGGCCTCTCGGTCCTGAGGTCGTCGGCTAGCTCGGTCCGTCCTCCGCCACCGATTGGCAGTCGGCACAGATCCGCCATGGCTTCGATCAGGGTCGTCTTGCCCGACCCATTCTCGCCAATCAGAAACGTGAGGGGTGCGAGCTCGATGCGCAAGCCCTTGAGGAACGGCAGGTGAAAGGGGTACGAGCCCCAGTCTTCGACGCGCTCTTCCTCGAGCTGCACGGACTGCAGGAAGGGCGCGCTCGGACGGTGACGGTCGGGTCGCTTTGCTCGCATCTCACCTCCACGCTCCGGACGGGTACCGCTAACCTGGGGCGACGACAATCGGCTTCGAATGCGCTGACCTTCCCCTTGTCGGATAGGATGGGGTAGTTCGACAGCTCGAGGAAGCTGTTCAGGAAGCTGGCCCCAGTCGGCCATCTTCATCAGGATGCCGCGCTGGGCTCGATTCTCGGCGAGATCGAGGTACGCCGAGACAATGCGGTTCAGCTCCTTGACGTGCGCCTCGCTGAGGTAGTTCTTCGCGACGGTCACGTCGGGCTTCAGGATCTTGCCATGTGGGGCTTGTGTCCAGGTGGCGCTCGAGCAGCTCGTCGAAGTAGTCTTTGCCGAAGAGGGTCTTGCCCTGCTTCAGTCGCTCATCGAGGACGAAGCCTTTGACCATGAACTCGCGCAGCGTCTTCGTCGCCAGATGCGGAACTGCGTGGCCTGGTAGCTATTTAGACGGTAGCCGATGGCGATGATCGCGTCGGTTGTAGAGCTCGACCTGCCGAACGACCTCGCCCGCCCTCAGATCGAACCGTTTCCATTTTGGAACTAGTTGCCTGGGCGTCGAGCTCGCCGGACTCGAAGATGTTCTTCAGGTGCTTGCTTATGGCTGGCACGCCCACGCCAAACAATTCCGCCATCGTCTTCTGTGTGAGCCAAGCGGTCTCGTCCTTGAAGAGGACGCCGACCCGGCTGATGTATTCACCAAGCTGCCAGCACGAGGTGACGAGCTGCTCGCCCGACGGCCGTTTCGTGTACGCCTCGTCGCTCGGCACGCCGCCGGCGGCTTCGAACTGACTTGATGGGCTGGTACCCCGGTTTCCTCGCGGGGTTTGTTAGCGCGCCTCCAGCTTGAGCCTCTGGCTGCGCTCGCGTAGCCGACCGCGCGAGGTGCATCTGGGCGCAGCGCGTGCTGGGCGCCGCCGACGAGGTGTTACCAGTCGAGGCGGTGGTGCGGCGGCCTTGGAGGACTTAGGAGGCCGCTGTGGTCCGGCCGGGCCCGGGTGTGCTCCGGAGGCAGGGCGAGCGCATCAAAAGCTAATCCATATCGATCACTTAGCGGGGAGGATCGACAGGCGATCGAGGGCATGATCGATTGCCGGGGTGCCGAAGAAGCCGACCTCGTCTGCTCTTGAATCGCTGCTCGACGCCTTCAGTGAAGTTCCCGACCCTCGAGTCGAGCGAACGCGAGCGCACCCGCTCGTGAACATCCTGTGCATGGCGTTGCTTGGCGTGATCAGCGGCGCGGACGGCTGGGAAGCGCTGGAACTATTCGCCGAACACCGTGCCAACTTCTTCAAGAC
>Ga0164241_10000647_pt1 | contig 56824 bp, 47 predicted proteins | sample OricomyardsoilBY_FD_108780 | JGI IMG/M metagenome (GOLD analysis project Ga0164241, IMG submission 108780) | Backyard soil microbial communities from Emeryville, California, USA - Original compost - Back yard soil (BY) | ecosystem: Environmental > Terrestrial > Soil > Unclassified | place: USA... | reverse complement strand
CAATAATGGCTATATCTACACCCTCAATATCCGGAAAATCGATCGAAAAACTCTCGATCTTACTGCCTAAATGGCTGGTATAATAGCCATTTTTAGGGAGTATGTTTTTTTGATCAACAGGCGAAAAAAAATCGGATAGGGACATGGGTGTTAATGTGCAAATATGCGTATGTGCAAATATGCAGATTTTTTGTAGATGTGCAGATGGGTGGATGTGCAAATGTGCAGATAGGTATGTGTTTTCTTCGAGAAGCATAGCGTCAAATAGGCGTTTACAAATTTGCACATCAAAACATCTCCTTGCATATCCGCTCATCAATCCGCACATTTGCACATCTGCACATTTGCACATTCACCATGATACTCGTTACCGGCGCTACAGGTTTTTTAGGGGCAGAGCTTGCCAAACAGTTAGCCCAAAAAGGCGAGGCAATACGTTGTACCAAACGGAAAAGCTCCGTTGTGCCGCCCTTATTGCAGCCTTTTAAAGATATTGAATGGGTAGACGCCGATATGCTTGATATTGCTGCGCTTGAGGGCGCTTTTATTGGCGTTGATAAGGTTTACCATTGCGCTGCATGGGTGTCGCTTAAACAGGCGCATAAAAAGCAAATGATAAGTACTAACATTAACGGTACGGCCAATGTGGTTAATCTATGTCTTGACAATAGCGCACGCCTGGTACATGTAAGTTCTATTGCAGCAATTGGCCATGCTAAACCGGGCGAGGTTACCACAGAGAATCACCAATTAGATATTAATTTAGAAGACGATGGCTACGCAATATCAAAGCTGGAAAGTGAGATGGAGGTGTGGCGCGGTATTGCAGAAGGTCTTAGTGCGGTTATTGTTAACCCGTCGTTGATCATAGGGCCCGATGCCGGCACCAAAGGCAGCGGACAATTGTTTGAGACAGTGCGTAAAGGCTTAAAGTTTTATACAGAAGGTGTCGCCGGTTTTGTTGATGTGCAGGATGTCGCCAAATGTATGATAGCTTTAATGGAAAGCGGCATCAGCGCTGAACGATATGTTATTAGCGCGGAAAATCGGAATTATCATGAATTAACTACGGAAATAGCCGCATGTTTTAAAGTAGCACCACCCACCGTTTACGCCAAATCCTGGATGATGGAGACCGGCTGGCGACTGGCTCGCTTTGCATCACTCTTTACCGGGAAACCACCATTTTTAGATAAAATAGCCGCACAGGCAGCCAGCCAGGTGCGCAATTTTGATAATAGCAAGATAAAAAAAGCTATTGGTATTGAGTTTAAGCCGGTGAGTGAGACGGTGAGGGAGATATGTGAGCGGTTGAGATAAAGTCCATAGACCATGGTCCATAGTCGATAGACTTTAGCAATTAGAATAGTAAAAAAGATAGCACAAGCTATGGTCTATCGTCTATGGTCCATGGACTTACCCTAAAACTCCAACTTCCCAAGCCTGCGCATATTTTGCTTGATCAGATATTGCCTATGCCTAACATAGTTACTTGGGTTGGTAGCCGACCAACGCAGCGGGCTCGGTAAAATAGAAACTATAGCTGCACATTGCGACCGGTTGAGGTCCTTTGCGTCTTTATGATAATAAGCCTGGGCAGCTGCCTGTACGCCGTAAACGCCGTCGCCCATTTCAATTACATTAAGGTAAACCTCCATAATACGTTGCTTGCTCCAGAAGATCTCTATAAGCACAGTAAAATAGGCCTCAAATCCCTTACGGATCCATGAACGGCCCGACCATAAAAAAACGTTTTTAGCGGTTTGTTGGGTTATGGTGCTGCCGCCGATCACTTTTTTCCCCTTCATATTCTTTTTCGCGGCACGCTCAATAGCGTTAAAATCAAAGCCATGATGGGTTAAAAATGCCCCATCCTCGCCGGCAATGGCGGCCCGGGGCATATTGGATGACATCTCATCAAGATCGCGCCATTCCTTATCTATCTTCCAGTCTTTTCCATCAGCTTTGCGCTCAAATCCGCGGGTAATCATCAGCCAGGTAACAGGCGGATTGATAAAGCGGTAGGCAATAACGCCTAACACACTTATTCCTATAAAAAGAATAAGGGCGAGTTTAACAAAACGCCATATCAATTTGCCGAGGCCTTTCATGCGGCTAAAATATCTGATTATTCCGAAATTCTATCACAAAGCCAAAAAATGAATTACCGCGAGGTTCTCGACCTTCCGCTCATGCTCCCTTCTTTGCGTGGGGCACTACCGCTTGGTTTACGATCGCTGCGACCAAAGCCACGGCCGCGTTTTTGGCCGCCACCACCACTTTTCCCGCCTTGTGCCGGTGGGGGTAAAGGTGTAGCAATAGCTTTCGCACTCATAGGGTAGGGATGATCTTCGTTAACAGGGATCTGTTTGCCTATCAGTTTATGAATATCCTTTAGGTAAGTTATCTCTTCCTGATCACAAAAAGAAAATGCTATACCATTAGCACCGGCACGGCCCGTACGACCAATACGGTGTACGTAGGTTTCGGGTATGTTAGGTATTTCGTAGTTAATAACGTGCGTAAGCTCGTCAATATCAATACCACGGGCGGCAATATCAGTGGCAATTAAAACACGCGTTGTACGCGCTTTAAAATTAGCCAAAGCGCGCTGCCTTGCATTTTGCGATTTGTTTCCATGAATAGCCTCGGCGGTGATACCGATTTTATGCATATCCTTTACCACTTTATCGGCACCGTGTTTGGTGCGGGTAAATACCAAAGCTGTTTTAATATCCCTGTCTTTTAGTATATGCGCCAGTAAAGAGCGTTTATCGTTCTTCTCCACGTAGTACAACTCCTGCTGAATGGTATCAGCGGTTGATGATACCGGCGTAACCTCTATCCGCTCGGGGCGGGTTAAAATGCTATCAGCAAGTGCCTGTATCTCTTTAGGCATAGTTGCCGAAAAGAATAGCGTTTGCCTTTTCGATGGCACTTTAGCTATTATTTTTTTAACATCGTGTACGAAGCCCATATCCAGCATGCGGTCGGCTTCATCCAATATCAGTATTTTTATATGATCCAGGCGAATATAACCCTGGTTCATCAAGTCTAATAATCGGCCCGGTGTAGCTGTTAAAATATCAACCCCCCGGCGTATGGTATCCACCTGTGGGTTTTGCGAAACTCCACCGAATATTACCGTATGTTTAAGGCCGGTGTGCTTACCGTAGGCTGCAAAACTTTCATTAATTTGAATGGCCAGCTCGCGGGTAGGCGTTAATATTAAGGTCTTTATTGTTTTTTGCTCGTTGTGTTGCAACTTGTCTTTATACAGTGTCTGCAAAGTAGGTATAGCAAACGCGGCCGTTTTGCCGGTACCGGTTTGGGCGCAGCCCAAAAGGTCGCGACCTTGTAATATAATGGGGATTGCTTGTTCTTGTATTGGGGTAGGGGTTGTATAACCCTCGGTTTTAAGGGCCTTTAAAATAGGCTCAATTAAATTTAAATTTTCAAATGACATGTATTGTATCTTATTATATAGATGCTAACGCGATTGCATAAGCGGATCTGAAGAGTCTCTCGTCGTGGAAATGATCAAAACCGTAAGCTAACGGGTATTATTTTTTGCAAAGATACGGTTTTAATTCGGATGTTAGAATTGAGTGAAACTAACAGCGACTTTCACAGTTATAATCTAAATTTATAATCATGCCCGAACTACCCGACCTGCAAGTATTTGCCCGTAACCTGAACAAGTTGTTCAAAGGAAAAACTTTGGATAAAATTGAAGCACCTAATCACAAAAAGCTTAACGTAACAGTTAAGGAATTAAAAGCCGCGCTTGAGGGGCAGGACCTAACAAATGTTAAGCGTGTTGGCAAAGAACTGCATTTTGAATTTAATAAGCACATACTTGGCCTGCACCTGATGCTGCATGGTCAGTTTCATACTTTTGAAAGCGAAAATTCCAATAAGTATACCATTGTAGAGCTGCTTTTTAAAGGCGGAAAGGGCCTCGCGATAACAGATTACCAGGGAGCCGCCACACCTACGCTTGATCCGGAGGAGAAAGTTGTGCCCGATGCCTTGGATGTTGACCTGGCTTATTTGATTGAGAAATTGAATAACAAGCGCTCGCCGGTTAAAACGGTGTTAATGGATCAGAAGGTATTACGCGGCATAGGCAATGCTTACGCAGATGAGATTTTGTGGGATGCCCGTATATCACCGTTTTCGACTGCCAATAAATTGCCGGACAATACTGTCAGGAAGCTTGTTATATCCATTAAAGAGGTACTTAACGATGCCGAAAAACAGATCATCAAACACAATCCCGACATAATTAGCGGCGAAGTGCGTGATTTTTTAAAGGTGCATTTGCCTAAACAGAAACAAACCGCAACAGGGGCCGCTATCCACCACAAGGAAATAGGAGGAAGAAAAACTTATTATACTGACGAGCAGGAGCTTTTTGAGTGAATTGAACAGTTTTGCAATGCGGAGATAATTGTGGTACTTTCGTTCTGAATGGAAGCAAACCTGATAACCTACCAAACTTTTGACGATCCGGCGCTCGCCGAAGACGTGGCAAATACGCTGAAGCAAAACGATGTGCATTATGAGCTGAAAAGCTTTGCGCCCAAAATTGACGTTGCTACCATGACCAGCGCTCCCTTGCGGTATGCTATAATGGCCTACGGCGATGATTTTAACAGGATAAACAAATTGCTTGAAGAAAGCGCGGCTAATGATATTGAAAAGATAGGTAAGGACTATTACCTGTTCGCTTTTACTAATGAAGAATTGCTGGATGTGATAGAAAAAGCCGATGAATGGAGCGCTTTTGATGTAATGCTGGCGCAAAAGATACTAAAAGACAAAGGACAGGAAATAAGCATGGAAAAAATGGAAAACATACAACAAGAAAGAATTGAAGAACTGAAAAAAACGGAGCCCTCGCAAAAGAACGTAATCATAGCCGGTTATGTATTTGCTTTTCTGGGTGGCCTGATAGGCGTTTTTATTGGGCAGTATTTAGCAGGCTACAGAAAGACATTACCCAACGGCGAGGTGGTGTTAGCGCACAGCGATAGTGACCGCAGGCATGGTAAGTATATTATGACGCTTGGTACTGTGATGTTGTTGGTTGTATGTTTTTTGAAATTGACTCACAGGATATAGCGGGTCCAATTTCGATGACTCGTCCTAAAAAAGGTTTACAGATGGTCTTGTCCGGATTTTGGTTTACACTTTTTGGAGGGTTAAAAGTATTGTTTATTGGTACTAAGTTAATAATTGCTTGAGTAATATTTATTGATTTAGCATATTAGTCAATGTTGCTTTCTTTCTTCTATTTTTCCAATGCTTTATAAGTGGTTCCGTACTTTGGTGGGCAAAGATGGGCGTTAGGTTACTACAACTCATATGAGGCCTGATATTATTGTAAGCCTCTACAGCAACCCTGACAGCTAATAGCGCTTCTGACCTTGATTTGAATATACGGCTTAACTTAAACTCGGTCTTAAGAATCCCATTTATTCTTTCAGCTATGGGATTTTCATATGCTTCACCGTGCTGCGTCATGCTTATGGCCATCTTTTCCTTATTAAGTATTTTGATATAATCATAGCTGCAATACTGAACACCCCTGTCTGAATGATGCATTAAAGGAAGTTCTGTGTCCCGATTTTTTACCGCCATATTCAAAGCGTTTATAGGTCCGTCATTGGTCAGATAAGGATGCAAACAATATCCCATGATCTTTTTGGAATAAGCATCCGTGATCAAACTCAGGTAGTTAAAGTCATAGCTTACACAGATATAGGTTATATCAGCCACCCAAAGTTGTTCCGGGCGGTTTACCTTTATTCCTTTTGCCAGATCCGGGTATTTCCAAAACACATGGTTAGACTGCGTTGTTCGTGGTCCTCGCAGCTTCCTGGAAATCAATAAACCATGATCTCTTAATAAACCATTCAGCTTATCTCTTCCCATTGGAATATTGTTAGTTCTGAGAGGCTGGTAAATGCACTTATAAAGCTTGTGAAGACCTAAACCAGGTAGTTCGCGCCTGACCTGGGCGACCAACTCCAAAACGATTAGTTCTGCCTGTTCAGAATCGCTTAAATGCCATTGCTTTTTATAAAATGCCTGCCGGGATTTACCAAACAGTTTACAAAGTGGCCCTACACCCATCCTTGTAATATGCTTTTCTTTGATCAGCATCACTGTTTGGTGCCACGCTTTTTTCGCACCGGCACCTTCAGCTCTTTCTCAGCATAGTCAATCATGGCGTTCAATCCGTAGATGATGACATTTGCCTTTTCTAATGACTTCTCTAACTGCCTGATCCGTTGCTTAAGTGCTTGCGGATCATTTTTATCTTTAGCGTCCATTACAGCTAAAGTTACGGCTCCTTTTTCTAATTCCTTCTTGTAAAGACTCACCCAATTATTGAGCATCTGAACATTCAGTAACCGATAGCTTTTGGCAACTTCTTTGGCAGATCGGCTACGGTACATAACCATCAAAACCAACTTTTCCTTAAACTGCTCTGTGAAGGTGAAGCGGTCTAACATTTTTTCTTTCATTTGGAATAAGTTTATTCCAAAAGTGTAAACCTATAGCCGTATGAGACCCGATGATCCAAAGTGATCCAAAGTGATCCAAAAAAGTGTCAATTTTTCAATTTTACAATCAATTGATAACTAGGGTTTTGTAACTATTTCACAGCTAATTTTACTGACGAATAAGTAGTTGCAAAATTTTCGGTTCAAAAATATTAAAGCAGTAATAACCAGCATCTTATAAAATTAAGTTTTCATAATTTTTGCTGTGACGCATATTTTTTGGATCACCTTATTTCTATATATTTTTCCATAAAAAAAGGCCCTCCACCAGGAGAGCCTTTAACCTTTTAGCTTTAGCCTTTCAGCTTATTTCTTATAAGCGTATTTAAAGTTTTTGCCGATGAACTTAGCGTTCTCGCCTAATTCTTCTTCAATACGTAATAATTGATTGTATTTAGCTATCCTGTCTGAACGTGATGCAGAACCTGTTTTGATCTGGCCGCAATTAAGAGCAACAGCTAAATCAGCAATGGTAGCATCTTCAGTCTCGCCGGAGCGGTGGCTCATTACCGAGGTATAACCGCTGGTTTGCGCTAATGATACCGCGTTAATGGTCTCGGTTAATGAACCTATCTGGTTAACCTTTACTAAGATAGAATTAGCTGTTGCGCTGTCAATACCTTGTTGTAAACGTACCACGTTAGTAACAAATAAATCGTCACCAACTAGCTGCACTTTATCGCCAATTTTGTCGGTCAAAATTTTCCATCCGGCCCAATCATCTTCAGCCATACCATCTTCGATAGAGATAACAGGGTATTTGCGGGTTAATTCAGCAAGATACTCAGCTTGTTCTTCGCTGGTACGGATAGCGCCTTTTTCGCCTTCAAACTTAGTGTAATCGTATTTGCCGTTCACATAAAATTCTGATGCGGCGCAATCAAATGCCAGGCAGATGTCTTCGCCTGCTTTGTAACCTGCTTTTTCAATAGCCTGCAAAATGGTTTCAACGCCATCTTCTGTTCCGCTAAAGGTAGGGGCAAAGCCACCTTCGTCGCCAACTGCGGTTGAAAGGCCACGGTCGTGTAATATTTTCTTTAGTGTATGGAACACTTCGGCACCCCAGCGCAAAGCTTCAGAGAATGAAGGCGCGCCAACCGGCATGATCATAAACTCCTGGAACGCAATAGGGGCATCAGAGTGCGAACCACCGTTAACAATGTTCATCATCGGGATAGGTAGTGTATTGGCATTTACACCACCAATATAGCGGTATAAAGGCTGGCGGCTTTCCTGTGCCGCTGCTTTAGCAGCTGCCAGAGATACACCTAAGATAGCGTTAGCGCCCAGGTTGCCTTTGTTATGCGTGCCGTCAAGGTCTATCATTATCTTATCGATGCCGTTTTGATCAAACACATCAACACCTTGCAGTTCTTTTGCTATAATATCATTTACATTAGCAACAGCTTTTAGAACACCTTTACCCAGGTATTTTGATTTATCACCATCGCGAAGTTCAACTGCCTCGTGTGCACCCGTTGATGCTCCGGAAGGAACAGCGGCACGGCCCAAAAAGCCGTTTTCGGTTAACACATCAACTTCAATAGTAGGATTACCGCGAGAATCAAGGATCTGGCGGGCGTGAACATCAATTATTAAACTCATTTTCTATTTAGGATTAATTTATACTTCTCACAGTGTAAAGAGTACACTTAGATTATTCAAAGATACAAATCTTCAATAAATAAGCGGAAAAAGTTTGAATATTAACAATTGCTTAATATAAAGCTTAGTCGGCCGAGGTTGGTATTTGTTCTTTGGATTTTTTGTGGTCGCGGTGTATGCGGTAGTTGATATTAATAGCCAGGTTATTTTTAGCACCAGCTGCGCTAAGGTTGTAATTATACTGGTTAAGCCAGCCCAATTGCAAACTAAACGACTTGTCGAACTGATAGCCAAGCCCTGCCGAAAAACGGTTGCGCTCAAAATGCGGGGCTTTATTGTTGAAGAAAACCTCATCAAATATGCCTACGAAGAAGGTTCCCGGTATAACTTTTTTATTATTAAGCGGGATAACCATGTTAAGGCGGTAACGGAACCGGTTGCGGTAAATGCCGTTTACCCAGCGTTGCTCGGCACGGTAACGGTGTTCTAATTTAACACGATCTAAAAAGCTGTTTATAGTCATCTGTTCCCACAACCTGAATTCGCTATTTGGGTTAAGGCCAAGGTCGTTTTCGCCGGTAATATAGCGGCCCGTACCTAAAAGCGCGGTGTAGTTGCTGGCAATATCATAGCTTATGCCTCCTTTAGTTTCTGTATAGAAAAACTGGTTAAAGAATTCGTTAGAGCGCGATTGTAACTCTATATAACCGCCCCAACGGGTAATGCTGTCGCCCGGCATTGTTATTGTCGCTACGGCAAAAACGCCCGTTTTATTATTTTGTGCATTTGACGAAAAAGAGATAAGAGAAAGTACGAAAAACAGACCGACTAACTGCGACTTAAAGTTTACCATGTTAAGTTTGTGTAAATTATAAGCGCAAATGTATTTTGTTAATATTACCTCAATATTAAGTTTAACCCACGTAATGTTAAGTTTGTGTTAACAATATTAAAAACAATGTGGCTGCTATTAAATGTGAGGATGTGGTTTGTGTGCGCCGCGGGTTATCCTGTAAATAACGGCAAGGGCCATACTACCTTTTGCTGCAGTATTGGTTGACGTATGGATATATTGATGTGACCAACCCGTTTGTACCCTTGTTGATTTATTGAACTGATACCCTGCAGTTGCCAAAAAACGGTTGCGTTCAAAGTGAGGTACCTTATTATTAAAGGACATTTCATCATTAACATTAATGTAAAGGGTATTAGGCGCCATTTGGCGGTGCGTTACCGGGATTAATACACTTAACCTGTAACCGAAGCGGTTCCGATACGCGCTGTTTACCCAGCGCTGTTCAACCCTGAAGCGACTCTCTAAATTAAACCGTCGCCATGTTTCGTTAATCGTTACCTGTTCCCAAAGGCGAAACTCAGATGTAATGGGCGGCAAACTCAGGTCCCTGTAATCATCAGTAATATAGCGTCCGGTGCCTAAAAGCAGTGCGGTTTTGTTTGATGTATTGTAGCTTAATCCGCCGTGTAACTCATAATAAAAAAATTGCTTAACAAAAACGTTGCTTCGCTTTTGCAATTCTGCATAACCTCCCCAACGGTGTATGGTATCGCCGGGAATTAGTACATTCACCAAACCCAAAAAGCCGGTTTTATTGTTTTGGGCCCTGGCTGTCAAACTGAGCGTTATAAGGAGAAGTATCAGGGCATGCCTGCCCCCGTATAAAACCATTTAATCAATGTAAATTAGGGGAGCAAATGTATTTGTTAATATTTTATTAACAGATACCTCATTAATAAAAAAGGCGCTTTGCTACTCCCATTTAAATAATTTAACGGCTAATGCATAAACCACTACACCCCAAATCAGCATGATAAATATCTGATGGGTAACATCAAACAAACCCGCGCCTTCAAAAGCCACTTTACGCAGTGCATCGTTTAAATAGGTAAGGGGTAAGGCCCGGCTTATTGGCTGCAGCCATGATGGAAAAACATTGATAGAGAAGAAAGTACCAGATAGCAGGAACTGAGGTAGGGTGATAATATTAGCGATAGGAGGCACAGAGCTTTCGTTTTTGGCGATACCGGATACTACAAAGCCAAAGCCCATAAAAACTATTACGCCCAATGTGGAGAGCAGCAGCATATTGATCACCGTGACCGCCCCATGTATCAGCGTAAAGCCAAATGCAAAGTGACCAATCAATATAATAAACAACGCGCCAATCAAAGCGAAAGAGATACGCGCAATGGCCTCGCCTAAAACAATGCTGTAACGTTGTACAGGTGTAGCGAAAAAGCGTTTAATAACCAATGTAATGCGCAAACTTAAAAATACAAACGCGGTACCGAATACGCCAGTGCTTAAAAGAGAAAAGCCTAACTGTCCGGGTAAAATAAAGTCGATGGTTTTATACTCGCGGCCGTGTACCGTGGTCTCTTTTAACTCGACAACAGGAGGTGGCATTTCTCCACCATAAGTGTTAACCTTATAAATGATATTGTTTAAAATTGATTTTAAGATATTTCCTTTTTCCAATGAGGCGCGGGTGTATTGAACGTCAATAGTAAATGGTGGCGCAGACTGATTCTTTTTTATCTTGATAATAGCGTCTATGCTTCCTTTTTGAAGGCTTTTATCCATCTCGTCTGGAGACTGATTATCAATTATCCTGACAACCCCGCTGCTTTTCAAAGCCTGATAAATATGATTTGAGGTATCGCTGCCCTTGGCCATCCCTACATCAACAGAAAGCCCACCGCCGCCAATAAAGCCGAACACCAAAATGAATATCAGTGGAAACGCCAGACTAAATACTACCGAAGACGGGCTGCGGGTAATAGAGCGAAAAGCGGCTTTAGCTATAGCAAGCGTAGCACGGATGTTGTTATATGGTTTGTTGTTGTTGGTCATTGGTCAATAGTCATTAGTCAATTGTATTAAAGTAGCACGGGCAGTAGCAGTTGCAGTATTTTAGGATGTGGTTTCAGCAAACTTTTTACGACTGCTACCGCCACTTCAAAACTGCCACTCAAATTATCCGCGCCATTCCTTTCCCGTCAGGTTAATAAAAACATCCTCTAAATTAGCCGCTTTAACTTGTTTTGGCCGTTCAAAGCCGGTTGCTACCAGGTTGTCAATAAAATGGTCGGGTGTATCAATGCCAATCACGCGGCCACCATCAATAAATGCCACACGATCACAAAGAACCTCGGCCTCATCCATATAATGTGTGGTAATAACAACGGTGGTGCCATTGTCGCGTATCTCGCGTATCAGGTCCCACAAATTGCGTCGGGCCTGCGGGTCAAGCCCTGTAGTCGGTTCATCTAAAAACACAATCCGCGGGTCGTTAATCAAAGTGGTAGCTATAGAAAAGCGCTGCTTTTGTCCGCCGGAAAGATCTTTGTATTTTGCCTTTGCCTTGTCGGTGAGCGCTACTTTAGCCAGCATCTCCGCCGGAGTTTTATCCACACCATATAAACCGCAAAACAGTTCTATTAATTCAGAAAGATTAAGGTTAGGGTAATAACCCGCTGCTTGTAGCTGTACACCTATACGTTTTTTTATTTCGTCGGCATGGCTATCAATATCAAAGCCATCCACAGTAACACCGCCGGATGTTTTTTCGCGCAGACTTTCAATTATCTCGAGCGTGGTAGTCTTTCCGGCACCATTAGGGCCAAGCAGACCGAATATTTCGCCTTCATAAACTTCAAAGCTGATATCGTTTACGGCCTTGAAATCGCCGTAATTTTTTACCAGATTTTTTACTGTGATTATAGGTTGTTTTACCATAGTGTAAAGGTGGCATAGAAAAACCAAAAACCAATATTATTTTCGGTTAATTACATTTTTTTTGATGTTAGTGAAGATCTATTTAACCAGATGACCTATCAATTGAATAGCCACAACAACATGTGCTACAAACTTGGCAACAATAAACAGTAACGATGCGGTTAAAAACTTTTCCATTGCTATGCGATTGATTTATATACCAAAATTGGCTCAAATCAGCATCATTGCATACGGTTTTTAGGTAAACGTGGACTAATTGTCGGTAAATGTGGGAGGAGAGCGGCGAATCAATGCTCGTAGCGGTGGGGTTTTAAACCCATCCCTACGAGCATCCATTTTTATTCAATAAGTGTACCTATATAGTAATTGAACATATCTATTTCCACGTTATCCTTGGTAAGGCCGGGAATATCTAAAGGTCTTAATGTATTTGTAGGCGTAACAAATTTATACTCTCCGCCTTTCACGCGTATTTTAACCGGCATGTTAAAACCGGGCGCATCTGATATCCATCGGCAAAACATGCGGCCATTAACAGATTCTATATTAAGTATAGGCAAACTTCTGTAATGCAGGTACTGATCAAAAACAGGCGCCAGTTTTATACCTGATTGTTGAGAGATGTAACCGGTTATATCATCGTAAGTAATCGTTTTACGTGCAAAAGTTTTATTAAGGCCTCTTAATATATCGCGCCATTTCACATCGTCATTAATAATAGTGCGTATCATATTCAGTATAACAGAGCCCTTAGCATACATATCACCCGATCCCTCTTTATTAACATTATATGGCCCTACAATTGGCCCGTCATTATCAATGCCTTTACGCAGGCCGAAATTGTACTCCTGACCCGCCTGTTTACCGTATTGACTTTCTATAAACAATGATTCTGAGTAGTCTGTAAAGCCTTCATGTATCCACATATCGGCAATATCTTTTGATGTGATGTTGTTGCCGAACCATTCATGGCCGCTTTCATGCACAATAATATAGTCCCATTTAAGGCCCCATCCCGTTCCTGAAAGATCTTGCCCCAGGTAACCGTTACCATATCCGTTACCATAGGCTACAGCACTTTGGTGTTCCATGCCCAAATGTGGCGCTTCTATTAATTTGTAACCATCTTCATACCAGGGGTATGGGCCAAACCAGCTTTCAAAAGATTTTAGCATGGGTTTAACGTTGGCATCAAAATGCTTTTTGGCTTTGTCTGCATTATATTTTAAAACCCAATAATCTAATGTTAATGGCCCCTTTTCGCCCATATACGAATCACTTATATGCGCGTAATCGCCGATATTAACTACCACACCGTAATTGTTTATAGGGCTGCCAACAAACCAATCAAAGCGCGTATAGCCGTTTTTCAATTCTGTAGTTTTACGCAGACGACCGTTTGAAACCTCTGTTAAGCCCGTAGGCACGCTTATGCTAATTAGCATGCTATCTACTTCGTCGGCCTGATGGTCTTTATTGGGCCACCAAACGCTGGCACCCAAACCCTGGCAGGCGGTTGCTACAAAAGGCTTGCCCAACGAGTCGGTTTTGTAAACCACACCGCCATCCCATGGCGCTTTTTTGGCTACAATTGGATTACCCGAATAATATACTGTAAACTCATCGCGTGTGCCCTTAACAATGGTTTTAGGGAAGGTTACAAAAACCGCGTTAAACTCGCGTTTATAAGGAACGTTAGCGCCTTTGTAAACTACTTTTTCAATCTTAAGATTGTCAAAAAGGTCAAATTGCAGTTTATTAAAATTCTGAGTTGCGGTAAATTTAAAGTGGTTACTACCGCTGATGAATTTGTTGGCTATATCAAATTTAACATCAAGGTGATAATAGTTAATATCATAGCAAGTGCGCAGAGGGGTAAGCGTGCCACGTAATGTGTCGGCGCGCGTAAATTTTGGCTGCGCTTTAAGCAGTTGCGCATGGGTACAAAGGGGTACAAGCCCTAAAAAGATCAGGAGGATACGGGTAAATTTCATAATACGCAGTTAACGGACTCAAATATAATACATCAACCGCAATTTAAACAGCTAATAATATCATCGTAACATTTTGCCTAACAATGGTAAAAATCGCCAATTAACTCATGGCTAATGTCTCAAAAAACTTAACTTTGGGCACCAAAACAAAAATTATGCAATATGATGTTATCGTGATCGGCTCGGGGCCGGGTGGTTATGTGGCCGCCATACGCTGCGCCCAGCTCGGTTTAAAAACTGCCTGTATCGAAAAATATGCTACCTACGGCGGTACCTGTTTAAATGTTGGTTGTATACCATCAAAAGCTTTGTTAGATTCTTCGGAGCATTTTTTCAACGCCGGCCACACTTTTCAAAGCCATGGCATTAATCTTAAAGATCTTAAGGTTGATATTACCCAAATGATGAAGCGCAAAACCGAAGTGGTGCAAAAAAACACCGGCGGTATAAGCTTCCTTTTCAAAAAGAACAAAATAGATGGCTACCAGGGTATGGGGTCGTTTAAGGACAAAAATACTGTAGTTATTACTGCTGCTGATGGTAGTACAAAAGAGATCACCTGCAAGAACGTAATTATAGCAACCGGTTCAAAACCGTCAAGCCTGCCATTTATCCAGATAGATAAAAAACGCATCATCACTTCAACCGAAGCTTTAACGCTTACCGAAGTACCTAAACACCTGGTACTAATTGGCGGCGGCGTTATCGGATTGGAACTGGGTTCTGTATATGCGCGTTTAGGCGCGAAAGTATCTGTAATTGAGTTTATGGATGGCATTATCCCTACAATGGATAAAGCACTTGGCAAAGAGCTGCAAAAGGTATTGTCAAAACAAGGAATGGAGTTTTACCTGGGGCATAAAGTAACCGGCGCTACCGTAAAGGGTAAAGAGGTTACCGTAACTTTTGATTCTCCGCAAGGCGAAAAGAAAGAGTTGAAAGGGGATTACTGCCTGGTAGCTGTTGGCCGTGTGGCTTATACCGATAGCCTTGGTTTGGACAAAATCGGCATAACCGTTGAAGAACGCGGACGCAAGATTACTGTTAACGACCACATGGAAACCAGCGTTAAGGGCGTTTACGCCATAGGCGACGTTATACGCGGTGCAATGCTGGCTCACAAAGCCGAGGATGAGGGCACTTTTGTTGCTGAGACCATTGCAGGCCAGAAACCACATATTAATTATAATCTGATACCGGGCGTTGTATATACCTGGCCGGAGGTTGCTGCTGTAGGCCAAACAGAAGAGCAGTTAAAAGCAGCGGGTATTAAATATAAAGCAGGCTCATTTCCGTTCCGTGCAAGCGGCAGGGCAGTAGCCAGTGGCGATATGGACGGTTTTGTAAAGGTATTAGCCGATGAGGCCACTGATGAGATATTAGGAGTACACATGATAGGTCCGCGGGCTGCAGATATGATAGCCGAGGCTGTTTGTGCCATGGAGTTCCGCGCAAGTGCCGAGGATGTTACCCGTATGAGTCACGCCCACCCAACCTACACCGAAGCCATGCGCGAAGCTTGCTTGGCCGCTACAGCTAACAGACCGATTCATATTTAGATTTCGGATTTGTATAATAGAAAAGCCTTTCCAATTGGAAAGGCTTTCTGTTTTGATATAACGAGCTACCTATTTTTTAGAGAAGTTGGCGGCTATCGCATTCAACTCCTTCACTCCGGGCGTTGTTTTTCCATTTGTTATTACTATCCGATACTTAAATGTAATTGATTCGCCCTTTTGCAATACCAGGTTTTTTGCTGATTTTCCATTAGTGAATATCTTTTCGCCCAAGGGATTAGCCGCGAACAAACCATATCCGCGCGCATGCCAAAAGGTTGGGTAGTTAGGGTTTTGCGGATGGTCTATTATTGAAACGCTTATAGAATCCGTCCCCATTTTACCGAAGACCTTGCACCATTCGCCGCGGGTACTCCAGGCGTCATCACCTGTTTTGCCGGCACTGGTTAAGTAATTACCGTTGGGTATCTTATCTGTGCCTGCTTTTACGGTTGTGACGATCCCTTTATCATCTGTAAATTTCTGATCCACCGTGCTCGGAATCTCCAACGCATGCGCCAAACGAATACCAAGCATACCATCCTTTGCATCATTAAATTTGGCTTCCATATCCGCCTTAAGCGTAGTAATACGGTCAATAACCCGTTGGTTGGCATCCCCGCTAAATTCATAGCGGGTAGTTTCTTCCAAAATTACGTCTTTGGCTTGGTTGGTCCAGTTGGCATGGTAGGCAATAACACCGGTGATTCCGCTTTTGGTTTCCAGTATCTTGTCGGTGCGGATCCAACCATACTGATTTTTTTTAGCCGCCGGAATAGCGTAACTGTTGTTCCAAAAGTCCAGCCCGTTCAGGTTCTCATAGTTCAACCACAGGCCGATATGATGTGGGTGATCCGTCGGTTCACCGGGCTGCGGATTTAACGGAAAGCCCCGTGTTACCGCGGTTCCATTTGCTGCAACCAGCGGATATAACACCGATTTCTCGAGGGTATCCGGATATAAAAAGCTGGTAAAGGCCTTGCCACCTATCAGCACATCTATCTTTTTGTCCTTAGCAGATTGCACAACATTTACCTGCTGTTGGGCCATTGTCACGGCAGAAAGTGCAGTTAGTGTTATCGCTATTCCTACGGGTTTCAGTATGTTCATTTTTATTTGAATGTCGAACACCGAACACCGAATGCTGAATAATGAAGTAGTTCGACATTCATTATTCAGCATTCATTATTCGATATTCTAATTATTAATACTTAAACACCTTACCATTAACCATCACCTCCTGCGTCTTTTCATCAAAGGTTGCTTTACCTCCGGTATGTGCAGCGGCAGTGGTCATAATGTTGGCTATACTGTGGCTATAACCTGCCTCAACAGGCGCGTTTGGCGTTTTTCTGCTACGCACGCATTCCATCCAGTTGCGCACGTGTGCAGATGTTAACGCATCGCCGCCGGTGTTGGCGCTTGCCACCACTTTTTCGGTACTTGCAAGTGTTAACTCAGGCAATAAAAATGGCTTCATGTTCATGGCTGAGGCAAATCTTTGCGTCAACCCGCCTTTTGGCGATATCTTGTTGGTATCAAGGTTTAGCTCGCCACCGTTTGAATAGTAGATCTCAGTAGGGTTTTCGGTGCCGTTGTGCATACGCGACTGGAATGATACCTGAAAACCTGTTGTAAGGTCATCAGCCGGACCGTAATCAAACGCCGCGGTAAGGGTATCCCAGTTACGCCTGCCGTCCTTCCATTGGTAAATTCCACCGTTGGCGGTTACGCTGCGCGGATGACTTAAGCCCGTAAACCAGTGTACGGTGTCAATCTGATGACTCATCCACTGACCGGGCAAACCCGATGAGTAGGGCCAGAATAAACGGTATTCTAAATATATCCTCGGGTCAAATTTCTCAAACGGACGGTTGCCTAAGAACCTTTTCCAATCGGTATCTTCCTCTTTTAGCTGCGCAACCAACTCCGGTCTGCGCCAGCGGCCGGGCTGATTTACATTCCAGGACAGTTCAACCATGGTGATGTTGCCAAACTTGCCCGATCGTATAAAGTCATTGGCGGCGTGGTAGTTAGTACCACTGCGGCGTTGCGATCCTATTTGCACTATACGGTCTGATGCCTTTATAACTTTCAACGCTTCGCGGTTATCTGCCATGGTTTCGGCGAAGGGTTTTTCGCAATACACATCGCAGCCGGCCTTAACGGCTTCAATGGCGTGGCGCGCGTGTTGAAAATCGGCGGTGCTTACAAATACGGCATCAACCAGCTTTTTGCTATTCATTTCTTCATTGTTGCGGCAAACTTCAATGTCATGGCCCATTTTTGCCTTCCAGGTGGCGGCTCCCTCTTCGCGGCGTAGCTTCCAGATGTCTGATACGGCTACAATGTCAAAGTTCAGTTCTTTGTAGTGGTTCATAAAACAAGGCATGTGGGCGCCTTTATGACGGTCTGAATAGCCTACCACACCTACGCGTACCCTGTCGTTGGCGCCTATTATGCGTTTGTAACTGGCTGCGCTCCAGGCGGTTTTGCTCATCAGTAGTCCTCCGGTGGCTATTGATGCCTGTTTAATGAATTTTCTACGCGATTCTTCCATTGCTATGCTTTTTATATGGTTTTTAACTGGTTTACAGGAGTTTTGCCGCTTTAGGGTTAAGTGGGCGCCTCCGATTTAAAAGTACGAACTTTAGCCGCATATCTGCAAGCATTTGCAGGGTGTTTCATCTCACACGATTGCGGAACAAGTGAAACAAAGTGGAACAAGATATTTGGTAACTATTTGATAATTAGTAGTTTGTATTTTTAGGTGAAACAAAATGAAACTACTTATTCGTCAGGAAAATTAGCTGTGGAATTGGGTTAATTAACTGATAATCAGTACTGATATGAAATTTGCTTTTTTTGTTTCATGGTGAAACACTTTTGGGTTCATGGTTCATGGTTGATAGTTCATGGTAGGAAGCGGTTCACGGTTGATAGTTCATGGTTGATAGTTCATGGTTCATAGTCCATGGATGGATTGGCTACCTTTACTTTTTTCTATCGACCATGGTCCATGGACTATCGACCATTTACTGCTTCTGTTTCGCATCAAATTTGATCAAAACCCGCACGTTCTCGCATGTTTTGGGGATGTTCTAAGATGAAAGGTTAAGGGATTTATGGAGCACATGCACCCAACACTGGTGCGGTGACAACACCGACCAGAGGCTGAATTTTGGCACGAGAACTTCTGCCGCTTATGGCCGAACTCATTCTTCCGCCAGAGGAGGGGATAAACACTTCTGGCGTATGCCTAGAGAGAGCGCTATTTAGAGTTTTTAATTCTAATGTTGTGCGATGTGGAATTGCCGTAATTCTTTCCAGTCGGCCTTCCGTCAAAAAATCTGGTCACTTGCCACTCACCATGCCTGTTACAGATTTCAAACTCTCCTTCGTCCAGATCAACAGAAATGTAAACATCTTCATTCGTAAAATCATTTGTATAAACCCTCCAAACTGCCGGTTTACTTCGATTATATCTAGTTATATTTCGATTAAAATCCCACCCGTTTGCTTCCAAAACTGCCGTTGCGGCCTTCATATTAATTCGTCTCGCTTCTCCTGACCCAGCCTGCTCTCTCTCGTGAGGATAACTTGCTGCATTTAGGATTTCTTTGGTAACGTCGGTACGCCACGAGGGGTTATCGTATGGATTCCAACGTTTGTTAGCAAATTCAATCCCATGTTGTAGCGAGATAAGATAGTTGTGATGAATTTCGGCATTTTGGGAACTATAACGATTTTTAAGTCTAGTTACGCCTGGTCGATTGCCGTTAGCAGAGACGGTTAGCGTAACACAGTCGATAAAATCACATTCGAACTCAATTCCAGAAAGCACGCTTACAACGGGAAGTTGAAGGATATGAGCCTGAGTTAACATTATCGATGGTGCTTCTAAATAGCTTACTTCACAAATTCTTTCGATTTCCTGTTCATCAATCTGCCGAGCATGTTCAGGTGGACGGATTTCTGAAATAAGATTAAATATGGTAAGAATATAATTTCTTTGAGTCGCATATTTTTCGCCTGCCAGTCCTTCTATTATTCCTTTTAATGGCTTTCGACCAAAAAATATGAACTCCGTTTTAAAGGCCTCCGGAACGCGTAGTTTTTCTATTTTGTATTGCTTTAATGTGCTAAATACTTCAATTAATTCGGTCAGTAAAGAAACGGCTTTATCGTCTGAGTCGGTAGGCTTCTGAAGAGACAGGTCATTTACAAATGCATACATCAGAACATCAATTTTTGCAGGTTACGTTCCCATTCATCAAAAAATCCTTGTGGCCATCCGTTCAGACTTCCATCATCGTCAGTTTTAAGTGTTCTTTTAGCATGGATAATCTTTCCTTCGTTGTCTATGTCCTCGTGAAAAAAGTGCACCTTTAAAAGATCTGATTGAATTTGTCCAAACGTTTTATCTCCCTTCGCAATTACCCTGATACCGTTCAAGAAATGGTCGCTGTGTGTTTCTACAAGTACCTGTACTCCCGAATTCGCTGCCAAAGCCAACAAAATACCCATTTTTGATTGCGCAGCAGGGTGAAGATGTGCCTCGGGATTTTCAATTATTACAAGATCTCCCGGTTTTGCACTTAGTGCGGCAGCAATTACAGGAAGACTGAAACTATACCCAAACCCTACTTGCAAAGCGGAAAACTTCCCGCCGTTTTTCCCCCGCATTGTGAATCCAAGTTTAACATCATCTTTATTTGCTGATTCCACACGTGTGGTAACACTTCGGCCCAGAATTTCGGCAAGCCATGCATTAAGGTTCTGATAGAAATCGGGTGTCTCTAGCCCGGGGAAAATTACTCCAGCAGAACCAGTTTCCAAGTTCCCCTTAAGTGCATCAAAAATAAATACGGGGGTGAGTTCTCCTTGGATACCAAGACGAGTGTTAAATACTCTTTCGTTTTTTCTAAGATAAGTTTTTCTAGGACCGTAACGCTCAGCATTTAGGTAAATAAACTCTCTTTTGAATAGATTCATCGCTAACCACCCGTCGTTATCAGGAATAACGACGGGGAGTTGTACGCCGTCAGGGTCGGATGCATCTATACGCCAGACATACAAGTTTTCAGAATTGTACTCCGTCTTGATTATTACTTCCTTCGGTGATGCGTTTACTCGGCATAAACTTTCCGCAGTTTCGAGATCAGTAAAGCTATAATTGTAAAGGTCAACCTGATTCCGTGCTGCCAATATACCACTTTCATGGCTTTGCTTGAGAAGTAAAAGGCTTTGGATGACGCTGGATTTACCCATTCCGTTTACCCCACAAAAAAGAGTGAGAGGCGCTATATCGAAAATCTCATTTTCAAAGCATTTGAAATTATTCAGTTCTATCCGGGTGATCATTCAGAAATTCATTAATAAAAGTTCGTAAAATGCCGAATCGGCCTACTACAGCGGCGCGGTTACCGGTCGTATCGTTGATATATTTTACCATCTGTTCCGAGTTCAACAGTTCTCTGAATCTAATCCGGAAATGACGTGCGTATGAATGAATTTTTCCAAACTCTGTCTCGCTAAGTGTACTCAGGTTCCAAGTTAATGTATCAAATACCGCCTTATTAGGCTGACGACCAGGATTTTGACCATCTTTATACCTGAAAAATCCAGTAGAGTTAAAAATTTGAAAGCAACGAAGCATTGTTTCACGAAAGCGTTCTTCCAATACGCTACTTTCTTGTGGTCCGATTTCATATAGCCGAGTCATAGCCTGATTAAGAAATTCTTCCATTTTGCCAGGATAGGACTCATATCCATAAAATTGAAAAGCGACGAAGCGATTTACATATTCACGATCTATCATTCTTTTCGGAGAAACTTTTCCATTCGTAGCAACCCTAAATCCCGGTTCTGCCGCAAGGGCTTTAATAAAATCAGCAGGTTTTCCTCTAAAAAAAGCGTTTCTAATTTCCTGACCATTAAGCTTTAACCCTCCTGTATTTATCCTTTGGAAAATATTGTATTTGACATCCGGAGGCGTCCCTGGGTTTATGACGTATGCTATTACTTCGGCATTATAAATACGGTCTCTAAGGTACCCTGGGAAACGTATGTCATCAAATCGAAGCCCCATACATTCATGCGCTAGATATTCAAGCCCGCCCAGTTTAAAATCTCCGCGGATAAATCCAGTGACGGTGTGAAGACGTTGAAGGCCGTCTATAACTCGCCAAGGTCTAACACTTCCGTCGAAATAGAACAACGGAATGGGAAGTTTGATCATCAACGATTCGATAAACCGGCTTTTCTGAACATTATTCCAAAGGTCCGAATTGCGTTGCAAATCATCATCACCATCGATATCTATATAATCATCACCACTTCTATAACGCTGTTTGATTTCATCAGGGTCGGCAAGAAATTGATAATCATCATCAAGCATATCAAGAGCTTTACTGCTGACCATTCCGACAAGGTCTGAAATTCTGAAGTTTTGCAAACGTATATTTACGTCGTCGGGATCATACGACAGTCTAGGCCTTTTCGCAATGTGTACAGGTATACTCATTTATTGTCGTAAAAATAGTTAATTAACGGCTTAATTACGTTTCAATGTTAAAATTAACAACTGCAGTGTAAAATTTTTATTTTTTGATTTATACGGATAAATTCACCCGCCAGTGGTTAGTATTATAACCGCAGTACAAGAAAACTCAATTCTCAGGTTTCCCCACACAAGCGCGAGTATGCAGCGCAGGCCAAGCGGGCTGAGTACTCGTGACCAACATATTGCACTTCCTATCGTGTAGAGATTGCCACGCTAGCGCTCGCAATGACGCGAGGGGTGTTCGGCTGTTGCAATCTGTGCGGACTAGTAGTGAACGAACAGTCTTGCGTTAAGGATTGCAGCGGATACCGGCCCTTTTTTAGTTGGCAGTAGCAGTTAGCAGTGTGCAGTCGGGTTTTCGCCAACTAAAAAATGCGCTTAAGGCCTGCAGGCGTATGAGCGGAAAGCCTGGCCGCTTCTATCAGCGGGAACGCCCTAATTAAACGCACCTAAATCAACCTATCTGCCTCAAACAAACATTCCCCAACCCACTCCTCCGCAAAGATTGCTTATTTTTGCAGCTTGTTTAGGCAATTGAAGCGCTTGTTGGTTTACAGATGGAGGCATTTTAGGGTTCACGAAAATGTTGGCGACGCGCTGCGCAATACTATTTTGGTGCTTTTGCCGCTTTTAACCCTGTACTCGCGCTACCAGGATGTGGCGGTGGGCATGGCCGTTGGCACACTGGTAATAAGTTTAACCGATTTGCCGGGTAACCGGCGCAATAAAACGCTTACCGCGCTGCAAAGCCTGGCCATTATTTTGGTAACGGCTGTTGTTTTTTCGCTCAGTTTAAGCAGTCCCGTAGCAACGGGCATCACCCTTGTTGTGCTCACCTTTGTGCTGAGCATGTTAGGCGCTTTGGGCGGGCGGTCAACCGGGGCCGGTGGCATGGGCATAGCATTGATGGTGTTTATGCTGGGTTTGCACCCGGCGCATCCCTTACAGTTTAGCTTTTATATTTTTTTAGGCGGAACGTGGTTTTACCTGGTGAGTTTGGCGCAGGTGTATTTATGGCCCTTCCGGTCGCTGCATCAGGCCCTGCGCGAGGTACTGGCCGCTACGGCCGACTTCCTGGAAGCCAAAGCGGCCTGTTATGATCCGGGTGTACCGCTGGCAGAGAGTTATAAACGCACCATTGTGCTGCACCTGCGTGTGGCCGAGAAACAGGAGATGGTAAGGCAGATATTATTAGGCGACGACCTGGCCATGCGCGCATCGGGCGCGTATGTTAAAAGTTTAATTAATACGGCTATACAGGCTATACGGTTGTATGAGCAGGTTACAGCTACGCATTATGATTATGTAGAGGTGCATCAGCGCCTGCAACAATCGGGCGCTTTGGCTATTACCGCGCAGCTGATTCGTTTGCAGGCTGCCGAAACCAGATGGCTGAGCAAGGTGGTGCCCCTTAGTAAATTGTTAACCGCGCCGGGAGGTGCAGACGGGTATAAGGATTTGGTTAACCGCCTGACCCAACTGGCATCGCAATTAGCTAAGGCCGACGCGGAAGTGATAAACGGATTGCTGGTAAATGCCGAAGCCATCCGTAACCTGTTGGAAGCCATCCGTACCAAACGTGATGATGCCTTACCACAGTTGGATGCCGGGCAACCTGAAAGCGCCAACCTGGGCATATTTCTTTCGGGAGCGGGCAGCTACCGGGCAAAAATACTTTCGCAATTGCATTTCCGGTCGCCGGTGCTGCGTTTTTCGTTACGCTTAACGCTGATGTTTGCTGTGGGCTACCTGGCTACGGTATTGGTTGTTAAAGATCCTTATACCTATTGGCTGCTGCTCACTATACTGATCGTATCGCGGCCAAAGCTGGCCATTACCTGGCAACGAAATTTAGAACGCCTTGCGGGTACCCTGACAGGCGTGGCGCTGGCCAGTTTACTGCTTTTAATTATTTCATCCCCGGTGGTTCTGCTTAGCATAGCGGTTATTGCCTTGTTTGGCTTTTTCACCTGGAACAGGTACCGCTACAGCTGGTGCGTTTGCTGTGTAACGGTATCGGTGGTGTTGTGTTTAAGTGTTTACCACGGCGGGCCGGTAATGATACTTTCGGCACGGATAGCTTATACCCTGGCGGGATGTGCTTTGGCCTTTGCAGGGATTTTTATTTTCCCGGTGTGGATAAGGAGTGAGCTTGACGGACTGGCGCGCGCCGCCGTTGAAGGCAATAAGTTGTTTTTGCTGGCCGTGGTGAACGAAGAAACCCAGGCAAAAGTTTGGCTGGCGCGAAAGGAGGCGCATTTGCGGCTGGCGCGATTATCCGAAGGGATAAGGCATGCCCGCGTTGAACCGGGTGCCGTTGATATGCCCCGGCTGGAGCAGGTACAGGTGTTGAATTATCGGATCAATTCGGTTATTATATCGTTGTTCCTGTCGCCCCGGCGTGCCGGTTTAAAGCGTTCGTCGGTGGCTTTGCAACGAACTTATGAATATCTGGATGATTACATAAATGGGTCGCAACCTGAAATACCCCGTACTGTAAACAAAAAGGAAGAATTACTGAAGGGCATAGCCTTGCTGGAAGCACTGACCGCTGAACTGGCGGGTTACGCCGATAATAAACCACGGCTGACCTAAGCCACCGAAATTTTGGCACTCCCGCTGCAAAATTTTCAGTCGAAAATGAAATTTTTGCAGTTCAAATACCGTCGATCGCGTTTGGCACAGCGCTTGAAACAGGTTGGATAGTTTAATTAATTATAAGTTTTAATCATTAAAAAAAATAAGGAGGAAAGACCTATGACATTGGTTAAATTTAATCAGGACAAAAGGAACAACGGAGCATTAATGCCAGGCTTTAATGACGTGTTCGACTCTATTTTTAACGACACCTTTTTTACTGACCGTATGACAGCTCGGGTACCTGCAGCCAACATCAGCGAAACTGAGGACCACTTCCATGTGGAGCTGGCCGCCCCGGGCTTAAAAAAGGAAGATTTTAAACTAAACCTTGACCGTAACGTACTGAACATTGCTGTTGAAGGACGCGATGAGCATAACGACGTTCAGAAAAATTACAGCAAACGCGAATACAGCTATACTCAGTGGGTGCGCTCTTTCACCCTGCCCGAAAGCGCTAACGCCGAGCAGATCGATGCCACCTACACCGATGGTGTTTTAAAAATTGACATAGCTAAACGCGAGGAAGCTAAAGCGGTACGCCGCCAGATAGAAATTAAATAAGCGTTAATTCTTCCTAAAAACAGCAAGGGCCCCAATTGGGGCCCTTGCTGTTTTACTATCGGCTTCATCCTGAGACTGTCGAAGGATCACACAAACAAACTTTTAAACTCGTGGTAGTAGTCGTTTATGTGTTGTTCCAGCTGATTTATAACACTTTTTTTGAGTTTTCCGCTGCGACGCACGCAGGTATGGTCGGGCGTAAGGTCAACTTCGCCCAATACTTTGCCGTGTTCTATTACCCTGAAGTGACCGTCGTTATGCGGTAAAACGGTTAGGTTGAGTTCCTGCCCGGGCAGGTTTATCAATACATGAAACTGACGCTGTGGCAAAAAGCCTAATTGCTGTAACATAATACCCTCCCGTTTTTAAATAGATAGCTGTAATTTTTTATGCTGATGCTTATAATTGAAAACATTATTCCGCGTAAAATATTGCGGTTAAAATGTTAATTATGCGTTAAAAATCCTTGCCCTAAAATTAAAGATGGTAAGTGACTTCAGTACTAAGCTGGTATTAAGTTTACAAGTATTGTGTTAATATTTGCTGTAGTTGCGCAGCCTGCACAACGCCGCTTTGTCGCCATTTGGTTTCGCCGTTTTTAAATACCATCAGCGTGGGTACGCTTTGTATACCGTAGGCATTGGCAACGGTGGGATTTTTATCAATATCAATTTTTATAACAGTTACTTTATCGCCCATGTTGCTTTTAAGCTGCTGCAAAATAGGCGGCATCATTTTGCATGGGCCGCACCACTCAGCCGAAAAGTCAACCAGTACGGGTTTTTCTGATGCTATTATTTCGTTAAAGTTTGCCATAGTATTATAACTTTTGAGGTGTGAAAAAGTTTGAGCCCCCTCTAAATCTCCCCCTAAAGGGGGAGATTTTTAATATCGAACACAATTACAACTTCAAATCCAACCGTTTAGCCTTCGCCTGGGCCTGCAGGGCCAGCTCGGTAGCTAAAAGGCAATGGGCCTGCGGCATGGCGGTTTCGGTGCGGTTAACTACATCGTTTACAAACTGCTCGCCAAAGGGTAGTACCTGGGTAGAGCAATCAATGTATTGTATTCCCTTTTTATCAGCCAAAAATAAATGGCTACCACCCGGGCGACCCGCTATGTCGATATATTTACGCACTTCTATATAACCATCGGTACCCAGAATGGTAAGGCGGCCATCGCCGAAAACGCTTACACCATCGGGCGTAAACCAGTCCAGGCGCACGTAGCCCATGCCACCGTTGCCGTGTACCATCGCGTCGCCAAAATCTTCAAATTTGGGGTACTGCGGGTTATGTACATTGGCCACCTGCGAGGCGGTAACCTCGGCCTGGGTAGAGCCCGTGTAAAATAAATATTGATCAAACTGGTGCGAGCCGATGTCGGTAATTATCCCACCATAATATTTCGGATCAAAAAACCACTCGGGGCGGCTCCTTGGCGTCATTTTATGTGGGGCGATATTAATGGTTTGCACCACCTTGCCAATGGCTCCGGCCTGTACAAGCTCGCCGGCTTTTACGCTGCCGCGATTTTCCAACCTTTCGCTGTACATTATGGAGTAGATGCGTTTGGTTTGCTTTTGCACTTTACGCACTTCGGCCAGTTGAGCCAGTGTGATAACGCCGGGCTTGTCAACCAGGTAATCTTTGCCGTGCTGCATTACTTTTATGCCTAAAGGGGCGCGGTCAACCGGTATGCCTGAGCTTAAAATGAGCTGGATGGAAGGGTCCTCTAATATTTCGGTATCAGTTGCCGCTTTTTTCGCTGTGGGATATCTGCGCATAAAACCGGCAAGCAAGTCGGACTCTTTGGCGTAAACAGCTACCAACTGCCCTCCGCCGCGTGTTACGGCATCAACCATGGCATTTATATGGCTGTGGTTAATACCTATTACCGAGAAACGGATCCTGGCATCTGCTGCTTTTACAGCCGGTGGCGGGGGCGGAACTGCAAATGCCGCTGCCTGAAGTAGTATGCTGCCTCCGGCTACCATAGCCGTTTGCTTTAAAAATTGTCTGCGGGTATTCTCATTAATATTCATCAGTAGGTTTAATTGGATATTTAAAGTTAAATATATCCAACTGAAACACCGTAGATAAACTACGCAAACGTTTACGCAGTTCTACTCTTTATTGCGTAGCCAAACGTATCTTGCTTTACTGCATTTTGCGCAGAACAGTTTCATTACAGGTAAAAAAGGCAGGAATATTCTTATAAAAAGCCCACGGCGTTGCTTAAAATGAAACGGAGCGCCACATTTTGGACATTTATAATCTGCGGATTTAACGAATTTGGATTTCAATATTTGAATGTTAGATATGATTTAAGCTGCCACAAATTAAAAACAATTGTTTAGGTAAACCAATAAATAATGTAAAATATTTAACACCATGTTAATTTATTTAATTTGATTGTTCATAAGTGCTATTACTTTGGCAAATTGCGCTAGGTAAAGGGTGGTTTTAGCAGCTAGTTTTTTATGAAATTCGGGCCGGCCGCTTGTTTTGCTCAGTTCGGCAAGCTCTTTTAATATTTGTATACCGGTAACAATGTTGTAACCGTTAACGCCGCCGCTGTGCAGTTGGCGCGAATAATAGTCCAGTTGGTCGGTAACATAGCTATCTATGCCCTCGGCCATTTTTGTGGCGATGGCTTTTTCATTTAATTGATAAGCCAGTTTGGTTAGGGTGAGCCGGTTGTTTGCCGCTCTCATATCCACAAATATTTCGGGCATTTCTTTATCGTACCTGCGGATGACGCTGGCAGCAAGGTCGCGGTGATTTTCTTTTATCAGATCCTGAGCCAGCAATGTAAAGGCAGCGGTTGTTACCGAATAAAACATGGTGCGGCTTTCTTCGTCCAGGTACTTTGCGTTTTTATAATTGCCAAACCTGAATTTGTTCATCAGGTTATCATACATCACAGGACTGTTGATTTTTAGCGTTTGATCCTCCAGCGTGGAATCAGGTTTTAGCGGCAGTAAACGGTAAGTAAAGCCTTCGCGATACAAATAGTTCTGCAAGCCTGCCAGGTTACTATTGCCTATGGTAACGGTAAAGCATACCGGGCGTTTCCAGTTGTTATTCGCCAGAATATCCAGTATGGCAAGGTCGTCCTTCATTATATAGTCGGAATTGTATTGCCAGGTGAGACTGTCGGCTAAAGCCTGTTGTTTACCTGCGTCAACTGTTCCATTTGTTATAGCAGCGCGCTTATCGACGGTTATTTTAAGATTTTTTGTAGGGAAAACATTAAAAGTCACCCCACTTTTTGCCTTCGATACAGAACTATCCGACATAATATAGTCAAACACTTCTTTCAGCTCAACGTTTCGCCCTTGTATGCTGTCACGGTAATAAACCACATCGCGTACGCCGGTTTTGTATTTACTGAAGGGCATGGTAATAGGCAATGGTGCCGACTCATTCATCTGCCGCTGCATTTGGCGGATGTACCAATCTGCTGATAGCAGGCTGATGTTCACCACGCGTACATCGGGCCTTATATTTTCAACTTCCTGTGCATACCATAAGGGATAAGTGTCGTTATCGCCATAAGTAAATAGAATGGCGTTAGGAGGGCAGGATATAAGGTAGTTATAAGCCATATCGCGCGCTACTGTTTTGGTTGAGCGGTCATGCCCGCGCCATTCTGTAAATGCCATTAAAACCGGTTCTGCCAGCAGACCCGCAGCTATAGAAGCTATAACAGCTCTTTTTGCATTAAGTAATTTTTTAAGTAGTGTTGCCAGGGCGATCGCGCCAAATCCAACCCAAATGGCAAACGCGTAAAACGAGCAAACGTAGGAGTAATCCCTTTCGCGGGGTTGCACGGCGGGCTGGTTAACATATAGCACAATAGCCATCCCGGTGAAGAACCAAAGCAGCAGTATAACAATTGCGTCGCGTTTGCTATGTTTAAAATGGTACCACATGCCTAACAAACCTATTATAAACGGCAAGCCGTACAGCGGCATGTAATTGGTGTCATTGGTAACCGATTTTGGCAGTTGTTTAAAACCATCCAAAATGCCGGTGGTCCAGTCGCCGTCAACATAGCCGTTAAAGCCGCCCATGTGCTGCTGCCCATCCATCTGGTTAACCCTGCCGGCAAAGTTCCACATAAAGTAGCGCACGTACATCTGGTAGGTTTGCCAGCTCAAAAAGAAACCAATGTTATCAATAAAATTGGGAGCCCTGTCCTCCGGAATTTGCTGCCATTGGCGGTAAAAGCCCGGGTCGCCGCCTTCGCGACTAAATATGCGGGGGAAGAATGTATTATGATCGTAAACAAAGGCCGGCCTTTTGCCCGATTCCTCGTAGCGTTTATCGCCTTTAATATACATGGTGCCGTTATCCTTACGCTCAACTATGTTGGCGTCAAAATAAGGACCGTAAAACAGCGGCATTTGTCCGTATTGGTCGCGGTTAAGGTAGCTGTTCAGTGTAAATGCGTTATCGGGGTTAGAGTTATTCAGGTTGGTACCGGCTGTTGCCCTGATAGGTATATAAGCGAATGAACCATACCCAAAATAGATAAATGCAGCGCATAGCAATATCAGGTTTAAGGTGGGTTTTTGTTTTTTTATGCTGTAGATAATGCCGCCGGTTAATAGCGCTATCAGCACTATAAAAAACAAAATGGCCCCGGTGTTAAAGCCAAAGCCAAGCGAGTTAACAAAATACCGATCTACATAAGCTGCTACCTTTATGGTGTATTGCCTTATACCGAATTGCACCACGGCTAAAATGGCCACACTAACTAAAAAGGCCAAACCGGCCGTTTTTAAGTTCATAACTTTGCTGCGCCTGTTAAAATAAACCAGGGTAATAGCCGGGATAGTGAGCAAGTTAAGTAGATGTATACCTATAGACAGGCCAATGATATAAGCAATAAATATCAGCCATTTATCAGCACCCGGCTCATCGGCATGTGCGTCCCATTTCAGTATCGCCCAAAAAACAACCGCAGTACATAGAGCAGATAAGGCAAATACAATTGTTTCAACCGCTGAGAACCAGAAAGTATCAGAAAAAGCAAAACAAAGTGCGCCCACCAAACCGCTACCCATTATTAACAGGGTTCGCTGTTGGTCTGTCCACTGACTTCTGCTTTTGATTAAAAGTTTTTTTGCGAGGGCCGTAATGGTCCAAAACAGGAACATTACTGTGGCGGCGCTTGCTATTGCCGAACCTAAGTTGGTAAAATAGGCAACTTTGGTTCTATCGCCGAATGAGAGAAGTGAAAATACCTTGCCCAACATGGCAAACAGGGGATAACCCGGTTGATGCGATACCTGCAAACGATAGGCGCAGGAGATGAATTCGCCGCAGTCCCAAAAGCTTACCGAAGGTTCTAAAGTAAGTGTATAGCTTATGGCTGCAACGGCAAAACACAGCCAGCCTAAAATGTTATTGAGTTTGTTGTACTGTGGAAGCATTGAGGGGGTAAATATACAAATAGCGATGGGTTTCAAACCCATCGCTATTTGTAGTCATGTTAATTACGGAGCGTAATTATACTTTTTTCGGCGGCAGATCAAACGCTACCGCGTTGTGCTCAAAGTGTCCTTTGTGCGAACCGTCGCAAAAAGGTTTGTTGGCCGACAGGCCGCAGCGGCATATAGATACTACTGTTCTGCCCTGCAAGCCGTAAGCATTGCCCTGCATATCTACTATTTCAAAATCGCCGTCTATTTTTACTGAGCCGTTATTATTAATGGTAAGTTTTGTTGCCATGTTTATGATATCTAAACGGCAAAGATAATTTTATGCACGTGTGGTTTATCCACTTTGTGCTATTCAGAATGTATCTAAAGCTTAAACCCGCAACGCAGCCCTAAACCCCCTCGCTGCATAGTACGAGTCTGCCCCGTTATGATAAAGAAAGACAGTATTATACCTGCGGTCGCAAAATACAGCGCCCCCTAATTTTCTGATATCTGCAGGTGTTTTTATCCAGCTTGAAGTTTTCAGATCGAAGCTGCCCAGCGTTTGCAGTTCGCGGTATTGCTCTTCGTTTAATATTTCAACGCCCATATCGCTAGCCATATCAACGGCGGTATTTTCGGGTTTATGCTCTTTTCTGGCTTCCCAAGCCGCGCGGTCATAGCAAATACTTCGGCGCCCCTTTGGGCTTTCTGCCGAGCAATCGAAAAAAATATACTCGCCGGTTTTATCGTCAAAGCCAACCACATCCGGTTCGCCGCCGGTAACTTCCATTTCATTTAGCGTCCAAAGTTTTTCGGGTTTCGTTTCCAGTTTTGCCTGTACATCCGCCCAGACTATACCGTTATGGCGTTGGGTATTATTATCAAACCGGGTTTGTAGTATGCCCAACATTTCTTCAATTTGCTGTGGCGATAATTTATTATTGTTGCTCATAATTTTACAATTTAACTGGTCATTATTCGTCTATCCGCCGGTCTGAAATACCAGGACACAAACGTTAATACGATCAATAACAGCGGACCGAAAAGCGATATCGCTGTATCGCCAATTGCCAGGTGCGAATATACTGCTCCCGACATCGCGAAAAAGAAACCGGCATAGGTCCATTCCTTCAATAAACCAAATTTAGGAATTAACACCGCTATTACGCCCAAAATTTTCCATATCCCCAACAGCGTAAGCAAATAGAGTGGATAACCCAACAGGGCCATCATGTGCGCCTCATCTTTAACTTTAAGCAATTGTACTATAGCGGTTGACAGCATGCCTAACGACAGCCAAAGCGTGGCAATCCAATAGATGATCTTGTTTCTTTTTGTCATGATGCGTTATTTTAGTTGAGCGGCTATTTCCTGCAAACGGTTATGGGCCATATTTATGCCCTGCTTAAACGGCATCTGCAGCACCTGGTCGCGATGCTCCACTGAGCGGTATATGGTGTGTATGGTGAGCTTGCTGGTATCGTCAGTCAGTTTTTCAAATTCCAGAAACTCCAGCTGCACATCAAAGGGCATGTTCTCAAACTCAAAAGTGCGGGTGATCTTTTTGTCGGCGATGAATTCGTGTATAGCCCCGTTAAAACGGTATTTATTCCCCCTGGGATCTGTGGTTTCAAATTGAAAGCCGCCATGCGTTTTATTTTCCAGTTTAAGTACTTTGGTGCCCATCCATTGCTCTAAAATTTCGGATTCGGTGTAAGCTTTAAAAAGCAGCGCTACCGGCAATTCAAATTCGCGGGTAATGGTGAGGTCGGGCCTGCCGTTTTCGGCATCAACTTTTGTTTTCAGTTCCATAAGGTTATTATTTTTTCTGCGGATAGTTTTTCATGATGGCTTCCAGTTTATTGAATCTGTCGTCCCACATCTGGCGGAAGGGTTCAATAAATTCGGCTACTTCTTTCATTTTTTTCGCGTTAATGTGATAATGAACCTCGCGGCCTGTTTGCGTTTGCGCCAGCAGCTCACATTCTGTAAGTATCTGTAAATGTTTGGATACCGTCGGGCGGGCAGTATCAAAATTGGCTGCAATAGCGCCGGCCGTCATGGTTTGCGATGCCAGCAGCAACAGTATGGCCCTGCGCGTAGGGTCGGCAATGGCCTGGAATACATCTCGTCGTAAATTCATTATGTAGCTATTTGACTACAAATATATATGTAGTTATTTAACTACGCAAATTTTATTTGGAATATGTAAAGAAAAGTGGGTAATTGCCTTAGAAAACGTACAAACTATAAGCCAGTCACATATATGCAAGCAATTTTAGCAATTGAGTTAAAGGGTTTTACCCAGATAGCCGATACGTTGGCTTTCAAAATGGAAAACCTGGAATTGACACCGGAAAGAATAAGGGTTTCAACAATTGAAATAATTAAAAATCTAATCACAACTTTAACTGAAAAATATGTTTCCAACGAGTCACATTATATTGGAGGCGATACCTTTTTTATCACATTTTCAAATTTCGAAACTTCATTGAAATTTGCTTCGGAATTTTTATATTCATGTAAAGACTTAGTTTTAGAAAAGGGTCTCTATTATATTAAGCCTAATTTATGTATCGGCTGGGGCGAAATCAAAACAGAAGGAGCCCGGTTTTACGATAATACCTCCATTAACGCATATCGTACGGCTGATAAAGCACCCCCATATAGTTTATGGATAATTGGAAAAGACACGATATCTCAGTTCAATAAATTAGATAAATACATTATAAAATCAGAGAAAGACGAAAATACTGTAGAGATAGAGTGGCGTAATATTATTGACGAGGTACCCAATTTACCAGAAATAAAAATTCCTACTTTACTATTAGAAAATGAAATAGTGTTTTCCAATAGCGCGGCCGATTCTTTGTCTAAAATTATATCATTTCAAAATGAAGCAAAATCGATTTATGCCTTCGGGGGGCCGATACCTTTTGAAAATGCTGAGAATAGTGTATATCTAAAAGAAGTAATTCGAGACATTAGATCAGAGGACAAAAAGTGGGTAATAATTTCATATTTAGAAAAAAAAGACGCGGCAAGTAGTTACTATTGGCTAGAATTGGCTAGGAGACTACAAAACTTGCATCCTAACAATTATACTTTTACGGCCTACATCATACCAGAAAAGACACTAATTCCTTTTTCTTATCAAATATTTGACAATAAGATAGTTCATTTAGGCTTACGATCATACTCACTTGAGCAGAACAGGGCAACAATGAATGCTGCAATTTTATTTAAAAGCTCGAGGATTGCTGAACGCTATAAAGATGAGTTTACAGAAAATTATCGACAATTGAAAAAGTTCACAGATAAGGATTTTAGTATTTTAATTTCGGAACTTGGTGAAATTAATCCAATGATTGTAAGAGAATGTAATAAGGTTATTGACTCCTTGCTTAAATGACAACGTTCTAAATACCCGCCGCGTCCTTATTATACTTACTCCTGTAAACCAAAGGTGAAACCCCTGTAAACTTCCTAAACACCTCCCGGAAAGCTTTCAAGTCAGAATAGCCCACTTCATACATAATTTCGTTAATTGATTTGCGGGTGGTCTCAAAAGATCTTTTTGCTGATTCGACCTTCACGCGCTGCATATATTCAATAGGCGTGTTTCCGGTGGCTTTGATAAACCTGCGGTCAAAATTTCGCCTGCCTACAGCAAATTTGGATGAAAGGGTCTCAATAGATATTTTTTCTGTTAGCTGGCCTTCAATATAAGCCTGCGCTTCCTTCACCATTTCGTCGCTATGCTGTTTCTGTCCTTTAAATATAATAAATGGCGACTGGCTTTGCCTGTCCATCTCTACCTGGAAAACCTTAGAGCAAAAGATCGCAGTCTTACGGTCGTAGTATTTCTCAACCAGGTAAAGCACCAGGTTTAAAAAAGAATAAGCGCCGCCGTTGGTGTAAATGCCGTTTTCATCAGTTATTAACTCATCGGGCTGCAGGTTTACATCGGGGTATAAGGTCCTGAATTTATTGGCATAGTTCCAATGAGTAGAGCAGCTCTTTCCATCCAATAAACCTGTTGATGCAAGCATAAAGGCGCCGCTGCACATGGTGGCTATTTCGTTGCCGTTTTTATATTGATTAGTTATCCACTCAACAATATCAGCGTTTCCTCTTCGGGCTTTTTCAAAATTGCTGCTTAACGATGGGATAATGATCAGGTTCGTATCTTTAATATTCGATATGCGTGCATGCGTTTTCACGGAAAAAAGGCCGTGTGCTAAATCTGTTTGCGAAGTTACGCCCGCTATTTCAATTTTAAAAGATTCTTTATTGCCGCTTTCCTTAAAATACTCGTTTGCTCTGGTAAAGATCTCAAAAGCGCCCGCGATGCAGGCTACAGTGCCAAGGTTTGTCTGACCATCAGGAGCAATTATGGTGATGTGCTTCATATAAGCAAAGTTAAACTGTTTGTTTGTCCAAATCAACCCATCATAATGTCTATTTTGACCTATACTGAGTGCAAATTTTACGCCTATGTTTGTTTCGTAAAAACATCATAACATATGAAACTAAAAAAATTAATGATCGCCCTTTGTTTGATCATGGCGGGTCAATTTGCAAAAGCACAGGTAAAAGTAAACGACATTATAAAAGAGTGGGAGCGTTCAAAAGCCTATACTAAAGAATATATGGGCGCAATGCCCGAAAGTGGTTACGCTTTAAAGCCGACACCCGAAATGAGATCATTTGCCGAGCAGCTATTACACCTGGCAGATGCTAACTATGGGTTGGTGTCGTCAGCAATAGGCATAAAAAGTCCGTTTACGGTGGGCGATCTGGAAAAAACCCCCAACAAAAGCAAAGCAAATGTGAGCAAAGTAGTGCTGGCCAGCTATGATTTTGTAATAGAACAGATCAAAAAGATGACAGAGGCCCAATTAGACGAAAACGTGAAAATGATAGGAAGCTTTGATATGCCGAGAAGAACCGGATTAGCAAAAGCATTGGAGCATCAGGCACATCACAGAGGGCAAACTACGGTTTACCTGCGTTTGGCAGGTGTTAAACCGCCGCAGGAGAAATTATTTTAACAGGAGCAAATCCTAACATTATACCTAATATCAAAAAACATGCAAGCATCAGATTTTAGAACTACTATAAAGGTAGATCAAACACCGAATGAGGTTTTTGAAGCTGTTAATACACCTCAAGATTGGTGGTCGGGAGATTTTGAGGGTGACACTAAAAACCTTAATGATGAATTTACGTACCGTTACGAGGATATGCACTATTCTAAGCAGCGTGTAATTGAATCAATCCCCGGCGAAAAAGTAGTGTGGCTGGTTACAGAGAGTCAACTTAATTTTATTGAGGATAAAGAGGAGTGGACCGGCACAAAAATCATTTTCGAGATAACAAAAAAAGAAGGTAAGACTGAGCTAAAGTTTACGCACGAAGGCATAAAGCCCGAAGTTGAATGTTACGATGGCTGCTCAACAGCATGGGGTCAGCTTATTCAGCAAAGCCTGTTTACCTATATCACCACCGGGAAAGTTGAAAAACCCGCTTTGTAATAATTATTATGGATCACTATCAGATATTTTATAACCTTCATCACCAATCGCCGCCCTTTGTAGTCGGCAATGCCTGGAACGCTAAAAGTGCCCAGATCATTGAAAAAGCAGGGTTTGACGCCATTGCCACATCAAGTGGTGCCATTGCCGATTCACTGGGCTATAAAGACGGGGAGCAAATCCCGTTTGAAGAAATGATATACATCGTGAAGCGGATAAAGTCGGTTATTAGTATTCCATTATCTGTGGATATGGAACGGGGTTACACCAATGATTTGCAGGAGTTAACGGTCAACATCCAAAAAATTATTGACATTGGTGCGGTGGGTATTAACCTGGAAGATAACCAGGGCGAGGATATATATTTAGAAAAACTATATGCAGTTAGCGATTACTTGAAAAGTACCAATCAGCGGTTGTTTATTAATGCCCGCACCGATGTGTATCTTCAAAAACTGCCTGATCCTAAAGAAACAGTAATTGCCCGGGCAAAACTGTATAAAGATGCCGGTGCTGATGGCCTGTTTGTAACAGGCTTACAGGATCCCGTATTGATAAAGGAAATTGTAACGGCGGTTGAGCTTCCTGTAAATGTTGTGGCCGTTTCCGCTATTTCGGATGTACAGCTTTTAACCGGTTGCGGCGTAAAGCGGGTAAGTATGGCGGGTATATTGTATAATGCCAGTTACAGAAAGATAAATGAGTTGGTGATGGCTGTTAAGGTAGAAAATTCATTGGCTAAACTCTATTAACAGGCCGCCCGCCGCACCTTATTTACACCGTTAATTTGTCCTTTTTGCACCTCTTATGAGGCAAAAAACATAGTGATATTTGTAGTCAACAATTAACCATTAATCACTATGAGTAACACAAAAAAAGTGGATGAATTTATGGCTACGCTTGAACATCCTTTAAAAGCCGAGATGGACAAGGTAAAGTCAATCATTGTTAACGCCAATGCTAAAATTGAGGAAGACGTAAAGTGGGGAGGCCCCAGTTTTTTCTATAAAGAAGATCTCGCCACATTTAACCCAAGGATCAAAAACTATGTCGCCCTGATCTTTCACAAAGGAGAACTATTGAACATAAAATCTGATTTTCTTGAAAAGGCCACTAAAGGAAAGGTGTATGCGAAGTTTTATTCAATGGAGCAAGTGACAGAAAACAAAGAGTTGCTTGAAAAAATGGTTAATGCCTGGGTTGAACTGATGGATAAACAGTGATTTTTTTTAGGAGTAGTGGATTAAAAAAATAAAGCTCTTTGTTGTTTTTTGGCAACTAAATCTATTTTTTGACATTAATTAGATTATGATTTTTATTACTTAATTTTCGTTATCAAATAAACCGAAAATGTCAGTAATAAAGGGCTTTTTTTTGAGTAAAAAAGGCATCATCACCATCACCACGTCGCTTGCTTTAATTGCAGTTGTAGCTTACGCGATAAGTCATTTTAACAGCGAGCACAAAATAGACCGCTCATTCAGCAAGTACATTGAATCATATACTGCGGGTATTATTTCGCGCGAGAGCAGTATCCGTATCCGGCTGGTATCGCGGGTTGAGGGCAGCCATGCGCAGAACGAGCAATTGCCCGATGACATATTCAGTTTTTCACCGTCGGTGAAGGGTAAAGCTTATTGGGTTGATGCACTAACTGTTGAGTTTAAACCCGAAAAACCGCTCGATCCGGATAAAAAATATAACGCCACGTTTAAGTTAAACAAGGTTACTGATGTGGACGATAAGCATAAAGAGTTTGATTTCTGTTTTCAAACCATAGCGCCCGATTTTACGGTGACCTTTAACGGCTTACAGACCTCGCCGCGAACCTCATTGGATAAGATGAAATTAGAGGGGGTGGTACAAACCGCCGATGTTGAAAAGAACGAATCCATTGAAAAACTGATAGCGGTTGATTATCCATCAGATGTGCAGATCAGCTGGCAGCACAACAGCTATAACCGCACGCATAATTTTACCATTGATAAACTGGTACGCGCTACTGATAAAATCACTCCGCTAATTATAAACTGGAACGGCGACGCGCTGAACGTTGATAAAAAAGGCGGAAAAAAGTTTGAGGTACCCGCTGTTGGCGATTTCCGGGTACTGGATATTAAAGCGGTGCAAGATCAGGAGCAGTATGTATTGGTGCAATTCTCGGATGCGATAATGGTAGGGCAGGACCTTAATGGTTTGATCGGTATTGGCAACACTACCGAGCCATCTTACACCATTGAAGGCAGCATGGTAAAAGTTTATGCTGCTGAACGCCTGGAAGGGAATTACAGCATTTTTGTTAATCCGGGTATTCAGAATATATCGCGCCAAAAAATAACAAAAAGGTATACCGGCAATGTGTTTTTTGAGAACAAGCTGCCCTCGGTTACCATACCGGGTAAGGGCGTTATTTTGCCAAGTGCAGGCAGGCTGATGATGCCATTTGAGGCGGTAAACCTTAATGCGGTTGATGTAAGCATCATTAAAATTTACGAGGATAATATTCCGCAATATTTTCAAACCAATGATATTGATGGCGGGAACGAACTGCGTAGAGTTGGCCGGCCGGTAGTTGAAAAAACCATCAGGCTTGATGCTAATAAAGGGGTGAATCTGCATAAGAAAAACCGCTTTATGCTTGATCTGGATAAGCTGATCCGTACCGAGCCGGGCGCTATCTACCGCGTTGTTATAGGTTTCCGTAAAGAATACTCGCTTTATAATTGCAATGCCGGGGGACCGCTAAAAGGCGAAGAAGACGGTGATGAATACGGCTATGATGGCGAGGATGGTTATGGCGGAGGTTCTGTAAGCGATGACGACGATGATTTTTGGAGCCGCTACGATAATTACTACCCCGAAGATTACAACTGGTCGGATAAGGACAACCCATGTACCACATCCTATTTTACAAAAAGAAGGTGGGCTACCCGAAACATTATCGCATCAAATATTGGTTTGATAGCCAAGCGTGGTACGGATAATAGTATGGTGGTTATTGCTACAGATATCCTAACTGCCAAGCCATTATCAGGCATTGAGTTGAATTTGCAGGATTACCAGAAACAGGTAATAATGAAAGCCAACACCGATAACTACGGGATGGCTAAGTTTGATATGAAGCGCAAGCCTTACCTGCTGGTTGCCAAACGCGGCGAAGAACGTGGTTATTTAAAAATTGATGATGGCAATGCACTGCCGCTTACCCGTTTTGACATTGGCGGTGATGAGGTACAAAAAGGTTTAAAAGGCTTTATTTATACCGAGCGCGGTGTGTGGCGGCCGGGGGATAGTATCTATGTTTCCTTCATTTTAGAAGATAAGGCCAAAAAGCTGCCGCCCGAAATGCCGGTTGAGTTTAACTTTTACAACCCGATGGGGCAGTTGTATAGCCGGATGACGCGTACAAAATCTGTTGATGGCTTTTATAGTTTCCATACGGCTACTCAAACTACTGATGTTACCGGTAACTGGACGGCCAGGATAAAAGTAGGCGGCGCCACCTTTACCAAAGGCATAAAGGTGGAAACCATTATGCCTAACCGCTTAAAGATCAACCTTGATTTTAACGGGCAAACCGAGCTGACCAAAGGCGAGAATACCGGAGGCAGCCTGAACGCTAAATGGTTGTTTGGCGGCATAGCGCAAAACTTAAAGGCTACGGTAGATGCTTACCTGTCATCGCAAAAAACAAGCTTTAAAAACTTTGAGGATTATGATTTTGATGATCCCAACAAAACCTTCAACTCGGAGGTAAAAAATGTATTTGAAGGTAATCTGGATGCGGCGGGCAACGCCAATATCAGCGCGAATATTGAGACGGAGGGCGAAGCGCCCGGACAGCTACGTGCCAATTTTATGACCAAAGTTTTTGAACCGGGCGGCAACTTCAGCATAAACCAGGTGAGCTTGCCTTACAATGTTTACCCCGGCTATGTGGGTATAAGGGCGCCGCAGGGTAACGCCCTATCGGGGATGTTAGTTACGGGTAAGGATCATTTTTTTGATGTGGTGGCGGTGGATACCAAGGGCAAACTGATAACCGGCACCCGTACCGTGCAGATTGAATTATATAAAGTAAGATGGCATTGGTGGTGGGATAATACCGGCAACCAGGGTAGCAACTTTACGCAGGATAAGTATAACAAGTTGGTAAAAACCGAAACGATCACGCTGGTTAATGGTCGCGGTAAATGGAAAATGCGCATTAACCAGCCAGACTGGGGCCGCTTTGTAGTAAAGATAAGGGATGACCAAACCGGGCATACCACAGGCAAAGAGCTTTACATCGACTGGCCAAACTGGGCGCAAAGACTACAGCAGGATAATCCGAGCGAAGCGGCGATGCTGTCCTTCACATCCGACAAGAAAAGCTATAAGGTAGGTGATGATGCGACGCTTACCATACCCACACCGGCTAACGGCAGGGCGCTGATAAGTTTTGAAAACGGCACAAAAGTGTTAAAGACGGATTGGATCGACACCAGGAAAGGGCAAACGCAATATAAGTTTGAGGTAGATGAAACCATGGCGCCCAACGTTTTTGTTAACGTTACGCTGCTACAGCCGCATTCGCAAACCGTTAATGACTTGCCGATACGCATGTATGGCGCAATACCGCTGCTGGTTGAGAATCCGGAGACGATATTGAAACCTGTTATTGCCATGCCTGATAAGATCCGGCCTGAAACACGGTCTGCCGTTACGGTATCAGAAGCATCGGGTAAGGAAATGACTTACACGCTTGCCATTGTTGATGAGGGCTTGCTGGATATCACTAATTATAAAACACCGGACCCGCATGCATCCTTCTACGCACGCGAGGCTTTGGGTGTTAAAAGCTGGGACCTGTTTGATTATATAATAGGGGCTTACGGCGGTGAGCTGGAACGCATACTCAGCATTGGCGGTGATGCAGGCGGACGAAATCTCAACAAAAACATCACTGTAAACCGCTTTAAACCGGTGGTTAAATTTATGGGGCCTTTCCATTTGAGTAAGGGCGAAAAAAGAACCACTGCCTTCACTTTGCCACAATATATAGGTTCGGTTAAGGTGATGGTTATCGCGGGGCACGAGGGTAGTTATGGTTTTGCAGATAAGGAAGTGGCCGTTAAAAAGCCTTTAATGGTGCTGGCTACGCTGCCGCGCGTATTAGGTCCAACAGAGAAAATTTTGTTACCGGTTACCGTTTTCGCTACAGAGAGTAATATCAAAACGGTGAGCATTGATATCCAATCCAACGCGTTCAGCAACCTGGCGGGTAATAATCATCAAACCATAACCTTTACCAAGCCCGGCGACCAGATGGCGACATTTGCTTTGGATGTTAAAAACTTCATCGGCATAGGCAAAGTGAAGATAATAGCCAGGAGCGGAAAAGAAACTGCTGCTTATGATGTGGAGCTATCCGTCAGAAACCCTAATCCCGGCGTAACGCGCGTGTTAGAGAAGGAACTGGCCCCGGGCGAAACATGGAGCACGCCTTACGCTGCTGTGGGTATGGGCGGCACCAACAAAACCACACTGGAAGCATCAAACATACCGCCGCTTAATTTGGCGAAAAGGTTAACCTATCTGATAGATTATCCGCATGGATGTGTGGAACAAACTACCTCATCCGTGTTCCCGCAATTGTATCTGGCGCAGCTTACTGATCTTTCATCGTCGCAACAAGCATTTAGCGACAGGAATATTAAAGCAGGTATTCGTAAGCTTGGTGGCTTTCAGTTGCCGGCAGGTGGCCTAAGCTACTGGCCGGATGGCGGCGAAGCCGACGAATGGGGAACCAATTACGCGGGTCATTTTATGTTAGCAGCACAAGCCGCGGGCTATGCGCTTCCGGTTGGTTTCATAGAGCACTGGAAAACCTATCAGCGGCAAAAGGCGCTTACCTGGGCACCAGATAGCCGGAGCTTTTACGGAGCTGATCTGACACAAGCTTACCGCTTGTACCTTTTAGCTATGGCGCGCTCACCGGAGTTAGGCGCAATGAACAGGCTAAAAGAGTTTCCGTACTTAAGCGTTGAAGCCAAATGGCGCTTAGCCGCAGCATATAAGCTGGCCGGGCAGCCGGAGGTTGGCTTGCGTATGGTGGCAGGGTTACCGCTCATCATAAAACCTTACAACAGCATGTGGGGCACTTATGGCTCTGACCTGCGCGATGAGGCTATGATACTGGAAACTTTGACGCTGTTAGGCAAAAAGAAAGAAGCTGCAAGCCAGTTACGCACCGTTGCCGCACACTTGTCGCAGGATAGCTGGTACAGCACTCAGACAACCGCATATAGCTTGATGGCGATAGCGCAGTATTGCGGCAAAAATGCATCTGGCAGTAAGCTGGCGTTTAATTACCAGGCAGCAACATCGCGCGGCAGCGTAAATTCCAACTCATACCTGTGGCAATTGCCGGTAACTAATCACGCAGGCAATCTGGTCGTAAAAAATAATGGTACCGCCAGGCTTTACGCAAGGCTGATACAATACGGACAGCCGGTAACAGGCGAGGCGGTTACGCCGGTAAACAATCCTGATGTGCTGACCATGCGGATAAATTATTTTAATTTAAAGGGGCAGGCAGTGGATGTTTCCAGCTTAAAGCAGGGAACCGATTTTGTGGCGCAGGTAATTGTGAAAAATCCTGGCAGAAGGGGTCGCTATGATAACATGGCGCTAACACAGATCTTCCCTTCGGGATGGGAGATATTAAATACACGGCTGATGGAAAATGATGATGTATATAAATCATCACCCTCAGATTACCGCGACATCCGCGACGACAGGGTGAACACCTATTTTAGTTTAGCAGAAGGCAAGGAAGCAACATACTATGTTATGTTGAATGCATCCTACGCGGGCAGATATTATTTACCGGCCACCTATTGCGCGGCTATGTATAATAATAATATTAATGCCCTGGCCAAAGGGCAATGGGTTGAGGTGGTGAAGTAACAATCACGGGCAAATTAGATTTGACAACTTTCAAAAAGTTGTCAAATCTAATATGCTCGAAATGACAATCTGATAAGGTAAGTGAAGTCGATCCTAAAAAAGCCAAAACGTCTTGCTTTTATAGCGCTTGGGATTATACTGCTTTTACTATTCTGGTTCTGCCTGCCTAAAAAACTGTTTAACGCGCCCACCTCATTTGTAATTGACGACAGCAACGGGCAGTTGCTCGGCGCTGCTATTGCGTCCGACGGGCAGTGGCGATTTCCTTACAATGAAGAGGTGCCCGATAAATTCAAGGCCTGCATTATGGCTTTTGAGGATAAGCGCTTTGAACACCACTGGGGCTTTGACCCGCTGGCTTTTGGCAGAGCCATAAAGCAGAATATAACCGCGCGGCATGTGGTGAGCGGCGGCAGTACTTTAACCATGCAGGTTATCCGCCTGTCTACCCGCAAAAACCGAACCTTTTGGCAAAAATCCTTAGAAATACTAAAGGCTATGCGTCTGGAGCTAACCTATTCAAAAGCCGAGATACTGGCGCTTTACAGTAGTAATGCACCATTTGGCAGCAATGTTGTTGGTTTGGATGCCGCTTCGTGGCGGTATTTTGGTCGTGGTCCTGACAAACTCTCCTGGGGAGAAATGGCGGCACTTGCTGTGTTGCCCAACTCGCCATCGCTGGTGCATCCTGGCAAAAACCGGCTCATCCTGCTAAGAAAAAGAAATAAGCTGATAGATAAACTCGCGCAGCAAAAAACAATTGATGCCACCACAGCTATGCTGGCCAAGTTGGAGCCCGTGCCCGACAAGCCCGTACCTTTGCCACGGCTCGCTCCGCATTTACTGCAGCGTTTTCGCGGCGACAATATTGCAGCCGGGCAAAACGGCGGCAGGGTTAAAACTTCCATAAATGGCGTGTTGCAGCAAAATGTTACCGATATTATTGAGCGCCACCATCAGCTGCTAAAGGGCAAAAACATCCGCAACGCGGCAGCTATTGTGTTGGATGTAGAGACCGGCGAGACGCTGGCTTATGTGGGCAACATAAACCACCCCGAAAACGCCGATATGGAAAGCGATGTGGATGTGATTGCCGCGCCCCGCAGTCCGGGAAGTACGTTGAAACCGATATTGTATGCCGCCATGCTGCATGACGGCCTGATACTGCCCAATAGTCTGATCCCCGATATTCCGACGCAGATAGCCGGTTATCATCCGCAAAATTTTGATCTGGGTTATGATGGTGCGGTTCCGGCATCAAAGGCTTTGTCGCGTTCGCTGAATATACCTGCGGTTAAAATGCTGGTGCAATACAAGTATGAGCGATTGCACAGCTTGCTGCGCAAGATGGGCATGACCACCCTTACCCAACCTGCTGATCATTATGGCTTATCGCTGATATTAGGCGGATCGGAAAATAACCTGTGGGAGCTTTCTGGAGTTTATGCGGATATGGCAAGAGTACTGAATCATTATAATAAAAATAAGGGGCAGTATGATGCCACTGATTATCATCCCCCTGTTTATACCGCTACGCAAAAGCCTGATGAGCAGCCGGAAAAAGGCGGCTTGCTGAATGCGGCATCCATTTACTATACCTTTCAGGCTATGGAAGAAGTTATGCGGCCGGGCGATGAGTTATTGTGGCAGCAATTCAGCTCTACCCAGCGCATAGCCTGGAAAACGGGCACCAGCTTTGGCTTTCGCGATGGCTGGGCCATTGGCGTTACGCCCCGCTACGTGGTTGGCGTTTGGGTAGGCAACACCAATGGTGAGGGTCGCCCGGGATTGATCGGCGTAAATACTGCCGCGCCAATTTTGTTCGAAATTTTCAGGCAGTTGCCCGTATCGCGCCAATGGTTTACCATGCCTGCAGGGGACATGACACGCATAGCAATTTGCCGCGAAAGCGGTTACCGCGCCGGCGAATACTGCCCGGTTGATACGTTATTGGTACCTAAAAGCGGATTGAAGGCCCCCGTATGTTCTTTTCATCAATTGGTGCACCTGGATGCCACACGCAAATGGCAGGTCAACTCGGTTTGCGAAACTCCCGGCAATATGGTGCATGTGCCCTGGTTTGTGCTGCCGCCATCTATGGAATATTACTATAAAAGCAGAAGTTATAACTACCGCTTGCTGCCGCCGTTCAGGCCCGACTGCGGTACCGTTACACAGCGCACAATGGAGATGATATATCCCAAAGATGGAGCTAAAGTATACGTGCCGCTGGAGGCCGATGGAAGCAGGGGGAGGGTGATATGTAATGCCGCGCACCGGCAGCCGGGCATTAAACTATTTTGGAACCTTGACGACCAGTACATGGGCCAAACCATAGGCTACCACCAAATGGCGCTTAACCCCGCGCCGGGTAAACACATTTTAACATTGGTTGATGCCGATGGTAACCGTCTGCAAACGCGCTTTGAGGTGCTGGATAAGGGAAGAAATTAGCAGTAATTTTTAGGGTGCCTGGGCCTTGCTGATTATATAAATAGAGACCTTATTATCATAACATTATGCCAGATAAGCTGCTGATTGCGCATTAAGTATTGCGCCACTCCGGTCTTCTAATTCATGTGTCCAGGCTTTCCGGAAAGATCAGCAACGGTGTTTTCTGTTTTTCCAATAAGGCTTTCGCTTTACTTCTGACGAATAAGTTAATGAAAAAAGGATGGTGATGATGCCGTAGTGCTAAGATCACGGGGCCATTTTCAGTTGCAAACTTGTTGAGTCGCGTAACCAGATCTTTCCCATTCACCTGTACAAAGCGCAGGCCTGTGGCATGAAGCTCATCGAGAGATTTCTTAAAAGCAATCTGGTCTTGATCAGCTGTTTTGGATTGAGTCAGACCGACGTGAATTACCTCCACACCAAAGCCGAATAATTTACTTAGCTTAACGAGATAGCGAACGGCCTCCAGATCTGCCGGATCGAAATCCGTTGCAAAAACTATCTGATGTATCTCTGCCAGGTTTGTCCCTGCGGGTATGACGAGCACCGGACGGTTGGCGTATCTGATAATTGCGTTGGTGTCTGCACCTGCCAGGGGATCGTCATGGCGAGGGGAACGGGCACCTATGACGATTAATTCTATAGATTGCTGTTCAAGGATGGTCTCGAGGCTCACACCGAGGGCGCCGTCGTCCGTCCGGAATTGAATAGTTGGCTGATGACTGGCCGCGTCAAACTGAGCGGCGAGGTATTCAAGACCTTCCGTAAGGCACCGCAATTTTTTTTCCGCTTCCTGTTTTTTGAGCGGGAAGCTTTCCGGATTCCATGCTTCGTCGCTTGCAAAGGGCAGGGCAGGATAATCGATATAGGTGTGAAATAGCAGCAGGTCCGTATTTAACTTGCTGCATAACGCTAGTCCAGCTTCTGCAGCGCTGGACGCATTTTCAGAAAAATCGGTCAGTATAAGAATGTTTTTTTTCATGATTTGAAATTACCGCGTTTGAAAGACATGATGAATGTCCTATGTCAAAAGGATATGTGATTTGGAGCAGATTTTAGCTTTTCGCCTGTGCAGCTATATCGAAAGTCATTTCAAAGCAGGTTTCCTGCCCGGGTATACTATAGAAGTGCAATTCCCCGCCCATTAGATCAACATAGCGCCTGACGAGATAAAGACCGAGTCCGGTTCCGGGTATATTACCCGAATCGCCGACGCGGTAAAATGTTGACGTTAATTGCTCCTGGTCTTTTTCTGCGATACCGACCCCGTTATCTATTACTCTGATGGACGTCCGCCGGGGGGTGACCTCAATAAGCAACCGAATTTCTGCTTCCTCGCCTGCGTATTTGATCGCATTGGAAAGCAGGTTGCATAAGGCATTTTTGATCAGGCCGGCGTCAAGCGCTACTTCGCTGGCATTTCCGGACGGCTCATAACTGAATTTTTGCCCCGGAGCAGCACCCCGGGTCGCAGCTTCAAGCGTTTCCCGGCACAGCAAATCCAGATTAATGTTGATATGTTCTGCCTTGATATGTCCTGCATTCAGTTTTTCAAGGGAAAGGAAGTCATCCAAAATTCCTTCCAGCCGGTGAACGACCTGTTTTATCTTTTGGCTGTGCTTGACAATACTCTCCTTATCTTCTTTTTGCACGTATTTTTCAATCAGCGCGGCTGAAAGCAGAATTGAACTCAGCGGTGTTCTGAACTCATGGGAGGCAAGTGTTATGAATTTGCTTTTCATTTGATTCAATTCATGTTCATGTTGATAGGCCCGGAAACGGCTGTTCAATTCGGTCAGCACTACATAGACGAGGAATGCCACGATCCCCAGCACGATCAGGGTACCAATAGCTACAACCGCCTTGATATATTCAAAGCGCTGAAACGAAGGTAACTGAGATAGACAGCAAGCCTGCTGCTGGCTTAAGGTAAGATAAGATAGCATACCGAGTGCTGTTACCAACAGAACGGAAACAGCGCGGCCTGTATAAAATAACACCCTAAAGCGATATAATATGCTCCCACCGCGGCCACCAACCCAATCCTGATCCGCCATCTTCCGCCGCGCCGACACTGACGCATAATCTTTTCTATTCATTTGAAGTTTTGTACAAATTTAACCTACCCGAATGGTCTGTTATATGACGGACAACAGTTAGAGAACAAATTATAATCAGTTTTTCGGGTCTCCCTCAGAGGTCTTTTGTGACAACACACATGCGCGAAAGTGCTGACTGTCATTTTTTTAGACCAGGGCATCGTTATTTTTGAGCAATAAATAAAGCCATATGAGCATTAAAATTCTGATCATTGAAGACACTGCTGATATCCGGGAGAGTGTTGTGGAAATACTGGAACTTGCCGGCCATACAGTTTATGCGGCGGGCAACGGCAAAGCGGGAGTCGAGCTGGCAAAAGCCCACCTGCCGGATGTGATCCTGTGTGATATTATGATGCCCGAACTGGATGGATATGGCGTACTATTCCTGCTTAATAAAATGCCGGAAACGGCTAATATCCCGTTTGTTTTCCTCACAGCAAAAGCCGACCGCGTGGATTTGCGAAAAGCTATGGAAATGGGTGCAGATGACTACCTGACTAAGCCATTCGATGATGTTGAGCTTTTGAGCGCGATTGAAAGCAGACTGAAAAAGAGAGATCAGCAAAAAGAATTTTATAGCAAGAGCCTTGAGCAGCTCGGCAGCCTGGTGGCCCACAGCAATGGCCTGGCGGAACTGCGGCGCATCATCAACGAACGCAAGGTCCGTCAGTTTAAAAAAAATCAGGTGATTTATTATGAAGGCGATAAAGGCAATGGGTTATACATAGTCATCAGCGGAAAGATAAAGACCAGTAAACTGGCCGAAGACGGACGCGAGCTAATAACAGCATTACATACCGCCGACCAGTATCTGGGCATCCATGCCTTGCTGGCTGATGACGCCCACTCCGACACAGCTACCGTTCTTGAAGATAGCCAGCTTTGCTTAATTCCAAAAGAACAGCTGGAAGAAATGCTCAATTTATACCCGGACATAAGTCGCCAATTCATTAAGCTGATGGCGGGACAGATTCGGGAAAACGAAGAAATGTTGCTTCAACTGGCTTATCATTCAGTCCGAAAAAAACTGGCGGATGCTATTTTGCGATTGTTTCGCCAGACAGATGCTGCCAATGAAGGACTTAGGATATCCCGTGAGGATTTGGCCGCACTTGCCGGCATGGCAACTGAGACTGTCAGTCGCACGCTGTCGGATTTCAGGACAGAGGGCCTGATCGGCAAAAACGGCGGTGCAATTAAAGTGCTGGATCTGCAGCGCCTGGAAAGAATGAAAAACTAAAGAACTTCGGCATTTTGCATGACTGTTATCGCTTTTAATAAAGCAATAATTATCGGATGGAAAGGGCCACCTGCACATTTTTGTATTATGAATACCATAGTTGTACTAACGGATTTTTCCCTAAGCGCGAGAAACGCAGCTGATTTTGCAGTTAATATAGCCGCGATGTCGGGCGCAAATATTATTTTGACAAATGCTTTTTCTGAGCGCATTAAGACCGATGTAGATGATCCATCTTTTTGGCCACTGGAAACGGCATTGATTCATGATGACGAAACATTGCTACAGCTTGAAGCCGGGCGCTTAAAACAGCATGCCGGCACATTACTCTCCCCGGCGCAGGAACCGACTCTGTCAACACTTTCCTTTAAAGGCCCACTCAAGGCTTGCCTTACCGACTTGCGAAAACGCTATCGAATTGATTTATTGGTAATAGGCGCCGGAATGCATAGTGATAGCAACGCGAGATACACCCCGAGCGATATCGAAACGGTTCAAACCCTGGCACAATCACCAATTTTGATTGTGCCTGAAAATTATATATCAGATGGCTTAATAAAAAACATTTGTTTTGTGACCGATCTGTCTAAATCTGACCTTACGCTGACTGCCTATGTTAAAAGAATGGCTGTTAAATTGAAAGCGCACTTGTTTATTGGGCATATTTCCAAACCTTCATTCAACATGGATGCCAACGAGGAAATAAGTACCGCAGCTTTTATGACAAATCTGGAGCACCTGGGATTGGATAAGCATGAATTTCAAAATTGTTACCAGGACGATATCATTGCAGGAATAGAAGAATTTTGCGACAACAAAAGGGCGGATATGTTAATTATGGTGCATAAAAAACACAGCAGTCTATGGACGTTTTTTCATCAAAGTATAACATCAGTTATACAAAGACACCAACATATCCCGCTATTGCTGATCAACGAGTGACCTTGCACTTTATTTATTACATTAATATCATTAAGGCAATACTATATGTGATCTATATCACTTAAAATCAAGCAACTTATCATAGTCTTAGCACCCGCCATTGCCTTGATTTGTATAATCAAGTTATACCAATGAGATGAAAAAAATAAGCGCCGTATTTGATGGTTTAAAATTTTCTGAGGGCACGCTGGCTTACGCGCTTGAGTTTGCCGCAAAAAGCAAAGCGCTGCTGTGCGGTGTCTTCCTCGATTCATTTCTGTACCATAGTTATAGACTCACTGATGTAATAGGCGAGCAGGGCGTGTCAGCAGTGAAAATTAAACATCTGGATGAGAAGGACGCAGTTGCGCGTCGCGAATCGTCAGATAGCTTTGAGCAAGCCTGTAGAGAGGCCGGAGTTAATTATACGGTCCATCACGATCAAAACCTGGCATCAGTTGAATTATTAAAGGAAAGCATTTATAGTGATCTGGTTGTTATAAGCGCTTCGGAAACACTGAGCCAATATACGTGGCAGTCTCCTGCACCTTTTCTACGTGAGTTTTTGGCCGATACCCAATGTCCCGTGCTGGTTGTACCTGAGGATTATAAAAAGATAGAAAAAGTTGTGCTTTTGTATGATGGGAAACCCGCGTCAGTGTATGCTATTAAAATGTTCAATTATATGCTACCCTGGCTTCGCAATAAATCAACAGAAGTACTGTCAGTGACCGACCCGAAGGATATGGAAGAGTTACCCGCAGCGGGCTTGATGCGGGAATTCATACAAAGCCGCTACCCTAATGCAACATATACTTTACTTAAAGGCGATGCTGAACAAGAGATACTGAGTTATTTGCACGCTCTCCCCTCAAACGCCTTAATAGTTCTGGGGGCTTATCAACGCGGCCAGGTCTCGCGCTGGTTTAAAGCGAGCATGGCCGATGCACTGCTGAAAAAGACGAAAAATATACTGTTTATCGCACATCAAAAATAGCAATATGGAAAAGATACTGGTTACCACAGACCAATCTGTTCAGTCGAAGTCAGCCTTGCGGCTGGCAATTGGATTGGCCAAAGCACGCAAAGCAGAATTGATTGTGCTGCAGGTTTATCATTTATTGAAACCATTTAAATGGACAGATCATACGTTTAAGGAATACCGCGATCGTTACTGTGAAAAGAATATGGCAGAACTAACAGCTTTCATCGCTGCAGTGTTCAAATCATTGGACGAAACGGATCTGGCTTATCGCGCTGTTCTATATGACCATATCGACGTTGCAGACGGCATCAGGGAGTATGCCAAGCAACATCAATGCTCGCTGATCTGTATCAGCACTCGTGGTGCCGGGCGCATAAAAAAACTATTTGGCACACATACCAGCGCTTTAATTGGCCATTCAGAAATACCCGTGCTGGCGGTGCCGGCATTCCGCCACTTAAAACGCCTTAACACCGTTATGTATGCCACGGACATGACGGACAGTCTTTATGAACTAAATAAGGTGGTGGACTTTGCACGTCCGCTCAATGCCAGTGTAGAACTGCTGCACCTCGCTTATCCTGCCGATTTTATGCCCGACCGCGAGACCCTTGCAGATGATCTAAGCAAAAAGGTGAAGTATCCTGTCTCTATTATCGAGAAAAAAAGAAACATCGTGGATACTTTGCTGGAAGACATAGACAGGGCCGTGAGGTTGCGTAAGCCTTCCGTAATAGTGTTCTTTCATCATCAGTTCCGGCCGATATTAGAGAGGTGGTTGTATCCCACAAATGCGACGGACTATTCTTTCACCAGTAAAGTTCCGTTGCTGATCTTCCCAAAACGAGTGACGAATAACTAATCCCTCCTTCATGAATGAGCAGGATGCCTTCTTATTGACTGCAGGGGAGGTTGCCATCTCCCTCCAAACTGACAGTACAAAGGGCATTAGCGCTGTCGAAGCCAACAGACGTTTAAAGCGTTACGGCCCTAACCGTTTTGATTGGCAACAAACAGAGGGGCTTTTGAAGGTGGCGCTTCGGCAATTAAAATCGCCTATTGTTTATTTATTAGCCGCCGGTTCGGGCGTTTCGCTATGGTTTGGTGACGTGCTCGATGCCCTGGCAATCGTAGCGGTTATCCTTATCAACGGCTTAATTGGCCTTTTTATGGAGCTACAGGCACGAAGCGCGATGAGCGCTTTAAAGCAAATGGATGTGGTGACTGCCAAAGTCTTTCGCGGGGGCCAATTGTTGGAGATTTCCGCTGAAGATTTGGTTCCAGGCGATCTTATCGCATTAGAGGCCGGGGATGTCGTTCCGGCAGATGCAAGGCTGATGACAGTCCAACAATTGCAATGCGAGGAAGGTGCGCTAACAGGGGAATCATTACCTGTCGAAAAACATACCTTCCCCCTCACACCCGATACATTGCTGAGCGACAGACACAACATTGTGTTCAAAGGCACTTCTGTAGTGAACGGGAATGGAAGTGCTGTAATAACGGCCACCGGCCGCAATACGCAACTGGGTATAATAACGGCGCTGGTCGAAAGTTCGCCCGTAACGCAGAACCCGTTGGATAGAAAGCTGGGACGGTTGACAGGCACGTTGATTTGGATAATGCTTGGAATGACCGCGGTTTTTGTGCTGACAGGCATCGTCCAGGGTAAGCCCATGCTGCTGTTGATTGAAACCGCTATAGCACTTGCAGTGGCCGCTATCCCCGAGGGCTTGCCCGTAGTAGCGACAGTGGCCTTATCTTACGGCATGCTGGCAATGGCCAGGAGAAAGGTTATCATCAAAAAGCTTTCAGCGGTTGAAACCTTAGGCAGTACAAGCGTCATCCTAACAGACAAAACAGGTACGCTAACAGAGAATGAGATCAAAGCCGATATATTAGCTTTCCCTTTGGAAAGTGTTAAAATACTCATTGACCAGCATGTGGTAAAGTTTCCACACGGCGCTGTTAAGCAAAGTCAGGAGAACTTAGATAAGCTGGTGTTAGCAGGTGCGTTATGTAATAATGCTGTACGCTTATCTGATAGTTGGTCCGGCGATCCCATGGAAGTATCCCTTTGGGAATTGGCTGATGCCAATGGCCTCAACATAGACAAACTTGCTGAAAAATTCCCGCGTTTAGCCGAGATGCCGTTCAGATCCGAAACAATGGTGATGGGATCGCTGCATAAAACTTCAGATGGATATATGGTGTGTGCGAAAGGTTCTGTTGAAAGATTAATTGAGAAGTGCGATCGCGTATGTTTGGGCCCTGACGTCGCAACGTTGGATGGGGCCACGCGCAGCCAACTTTTGCAGAAAGCTGAAAAAATGGCTGCCACGGGCTTGCGTATTTTGGCTTTTGCGTACAATGAGGTTGAGGTATTTCCGAAGAAAAACTTTCTTGAAGATTTGATATTTATCGGACTCGCAGGTTTCATTGATCCTCCGCGGACCGATATCAAAGGTGCGATCTTCGCCTGTAAGACAGCCGGTATCCGCATAGCGATGCTCACCGGCGATCACCCACACACTGCTGTACATATAGCCCGGCAAGTTGGCTTAATAGGGGAAGAAGACCAACAGGTTATCACGGGTAAGGAACTCCAGCAGGTAAACAGCGGTGATGAAAATATGAAAAAACGCATCCTCGCTACTTCGGTTTTTGCGCGGATCAGTCCTCAGCAAAAATTGGATATCGCTGCTATTTTCCAGGAGGCGGGCGAGATTGTGGCCATGACAGGCGATGGCATTAACGACGCCCCCGCTCTAAAAAAGGCAGATGTGGGAATAGCCATGGGAATAAGAGGAACGCAAGTGGCCAGGGAGACTGCCAGCATTATTTTAAAGGACGATTCTTTTACGTCCATTGCCGCAGCGATCGCCCAGGGCCGCGAAATTTTCCGGAATATTCAACAATTTGTGATCTACCTGGTATCCTGCAACCTGAGCGAGCTGTGCATTGTCACAATTTTAGGAGTACTGAGTCCGCAGGCCACTTTGTTGCCTTTACAGATCCTTTTTTTGAATATGGTTACAGACATTCTGCCTGCCTTAGCGCTCGGGTTGGGGAGCGGCGATGCCAGGGTAATGCAACGCCCGCCCAGAGATCCATCAAAGGCTATTATAACCGGCCGCACCTGGTTGTCCATCAGTGCATATGCAGCAGAGATCAGCGCCGCGGTGCTACTGGCTGTGCTTTACTGCTCGCAAATGCCAGGAACAGACGGCAGGGCGCTGAATAGCATAGCGTTTATTACATTAACCTTTGCACAGCTTTTCCATGTATTTAACATGTCCTCGCCAAAGGCAGGGCTATTCATAAATGAGATCACCCGTAACCGTTATGTATGGCTGGCGCTTTTTCTCTGCGCGGCTTTGTTGATAGGGGTGTTTATATTTCCGGCTACGCGAGTGGTACTCGGTTTAACAGTATTGCCCGCCAATATCTGGCTGATTTCGCTTTTATTCAGCTTGTTGCCTTTGGTGCTGAACTATCTGATAAGGTTATTCTTATCTAAGAATCTATAGCTTAAAATGAGATATATTAACCGAGGTACCCTACGCCATTATATCGTCATTCTTTGAATCCGCGTTAATTTGATACCGCTGGCAGCAAACTTCATTCATGACGGGGCTGTATAATATAAATATAAGCTTTATCCACAAGCATGTGGCATCAACGTTTCGGTATGAGCGAACAGTTCTCTTTTGGTAGCTCTGACATCGTTGAAAAGTTGATGTAATTCGGTCGCCAACGCATTATATTTTTCCAGGAAGTCCAGGCCCATTGGTTTGTTCGGATTCGCGATGAAAGGGGCCATAAAATCCAGAAAACGGGGAATATTGACGCGGAGGTTGCCAAGGTGCGTTTCCAACTGCAGCACCTTTTTTTCAAAAGTTTGAATTGAGGCAGGATCAGGGTATTTCCGTTGAATGTTTTTAAAAAAAGTCAGTTCTTCTTCCAAAAAATCCAGATCAGCGGACCAATGTTTCGCTAATATATACAGTTCCTGTAATTCCTTTTCGAGTTGTTCATCGTTTGAATAATCCATGGCTTTTTCTTTTAAGTTTCCTGTGTGTGAGCTGTCGGTGTTATATCCCTTTGTTCAAACCTGCCTGTCTTTTTGGATAACTCAATGCGGTACACCACCAGTTCTTTACTGGTTCCTATCTCGCTCGCTCTTTCAGCAATGCCGTGCGACGGGTGCGCGTCTTCTGCTTTAGATAGGTAGGGTTCAATCCTGTCATTGAGTTTTTGCATTATCCGCTGTGATTCAGCTATGTCGGTAATTTCCTCAAAAGTTCCCCAGCAGACAGCGCTTTGCCAATGAAAGAAATCATTTACCTGGTCGACCTCAAAGCACACTTCGGGATTTTCACGCATCAGCCTAATTTTCAGCCCGTTCGCGGAATGGGCGTAAACATAAGGACGCTCGTAGAAGTAATGCACAGGAATAATATAAGTCACGCCGTCGGCATGGCAGCCAATCCTGCCGAGGAGCTGGGTTTCGAGCAGTTCCTCCACCATAGTTGTATTCAGTTCTCCTAACATATTTAATTTTGATTAGTAAAAATTTGAGGAAAAATGCCCGGCCCTGGCGGCAGAAGATCGTAGGGCGACACGTTTTCGGCTTTCTCTACCGCCCGCTGTGATTTATCCTCAAGCGCGATCTTTTTCCCCCTTTGTCGGGGCAATGGCATAGCTTCCTGTGTGGTTTGGTTCCTTTTATTTTTCTTCGCCTTATGCATAGTCCAAGCTTTAGCCAGCAAAGTAAGCGCATGTATACACACAGGCAAATGACGGAACGCAGGTTTAGCATTGACTTGTGTCACTTTATTCTCCAGTTGCCTGGGGTCTTGTTATCCAGGATTGACTTAAATTTCAAAACTTTTGTTTGTGTTCAAAAGCAAGCAATTGTATGACGGCTATCATATGTTCGGCGGGACGGTTGCCCTAGCTTTATAAAAAAAATAGGTATGAAAAAGTTTCTTCAGTTCCTCGTGATGCTGTTCCCTGCCGGCCTTTATGCCCAAACCCCGGCCTCTGAACTAAGTATTGCAGCGGCCAAAGCTTTGCCTGCAGTCGTTCAGGTGCAAACATTTGTTTCGGATAGCTTATGGAACAGGTATCCTGATCTGGCTACAAAAGGGGTAAAGCCGGCTATTTCCGGCAGTGGTTACCTTAGAGGAAGTGCTTCGGGCGTGTTGGTCAGTACAACAGGACAAATAATAACCAACGCTCACGTAGTGGAGGGCGGTGACAGTCTGGTCGTTATCCTGCCAGACCGCCGTTCCTACCGCGCGGTTGTAATTGGTACAGACGATGCAACTGACCTGGCGCTATTAAATATCCAGACGACTGGTTTGCCCTTTTTGGAGTTTGGGGATCCGAATCTGTTAAGCATAGGCGATCCGGTGCTGGCAATAGGTAATCCTATGGAACTGAACTCAACGGTTACTGCCGGGATATTAAGCGCACGCTTCCGGAATGTGGAAGATACTTTCGATATCTCATTAGTTAATTCCTACTTGCAGACAGACGCGGCCAGTAATGAGGGTATGAGCGGTAGCGCCCTGGTGGATCGCAACGGCAAACTGATAGGAATTAATGCCGCAATTCTTTCCCCTACAGGAGCTTTCTCCGGCTATGCCTTTGCTATCCCATCAGGTATCGTCAACAAGGCCTGGCGAGACCTGGCGCAGTACGGCCACGTAAAGCACGCAGGTTTAGACATAGTTTTCAGTGATATGGACGCAGTTAAGGCTCGGCAGCTACGTGCTAAAACCGCCAAAGGCGTGCTGATTGATAGCCTGGTTGCAGGCGGTACAGCGGACCGTAGCGGCCTGCGTAGAGAAGATATCCTTTTGGAACTTGACCGGCAGCCGCTGATCAACGCCGCGCAACTTCGCGAACTGCTAGCACAACGGTCGCCGGGCAACATAAT
>Ga0164241_10000646_pt1 | contig 56882 bp, 55 predicted proteins | sample OricomyardsoilBY_FD_108780 | JGI IMG/M metagenome (GOLD analysis project Ga0164241, IMG submission 108780) | Backyard soil microbial communities from Emeryville, California, USA - Original compost - Back yard soil (BY) | ecosystem: Environmental > Terrestrial > Soil > Unclassified | place: USA... | reverse complement strand
CTGTGGGTCGGCGACCAGCGCGGATTTTCGGGCAGCGCCAGCATTCCCGCCTGCCTGTCCGAGCAGCTGGCGAGCGGGCGAGTCGGCAAAGGCGACCTGATCCTGTCACTGGCGGTCGGGGCCGGGATGAACTGCGCAGGAGCGCTGTACTACGCATGAGGTACGGAGCGCCTTGAGCAAGCTGCAGTCGCTGCCGGAAGCGCTGTCGAGCTTCGTCGAGCCGGGCATGCACCTGTGCTTCGCTTCGACGCCGAGCCGGTCCAACGCCGCCGTTCGCGAGCTGGGTCGGCTGTTTCGCGACAAAAAGCCGGAATTTACGCTGTCCGCGACCGGTTTTCATTCGCTCTTGCACCTGCTCGGCATGCTGCGGCTCGGCCGCCGCTACATCGGCTGCTTCTTCGGCGACAACTACCCGACCCCCAGGCCCAATCGTCTCTACAGCGAGCTCGGCGCCGAAGGTTACGCGATCGAGCAGTGGTCGCTGTGGAGCTACGTGTCGGCGCTGGCGGCGGGCGCCTTCGGGCATCCGTACGCATTGACTCGCTCGCTGCTCGGCACCTCGCTCGGCGCCGCGCTGGCGGAGCAGGGCAAGCTGCTCGAGGTACCGGATCCGAGCGACCCGGCGCGACGGCTCGGCCTGGTGAAGGCCCTCAACCCCGACATCACCTTCTTGCACGCGCCGCTCGGCGACGCTCACGGCAACGTCGCGTTCTCGCCGCCGTACGGCGAAGGCTTCTACGGCGCGCTGGCGGCCAAGCGCGGCGCGATCGTCACCGTCGAGCGCGTCGTTTCGAGCGATCTGCTCTCGACGCTGCCGCACTTTCAGCCGCTGCCGGCGCATCGAGTGCTCGCGATCTGTGAGGCTCCGTTCGGCGCCCACCCGCAGCCGTTGCACGTCGCGCCCGCGGAGCTGCGCGCGCTCGAGCCCGGCTACGCCGACGACTACGCGGCCTACCGGAGCTGGCGCAGCTGGAGCCAGGATTCGGCGGCTTTCTCCCAGGTTTCCGAGCAGCTGCTGGGCGCCGCCGATGGCGCTTCCGCCTACAGTGAGCTCGTGGGCGCGGCCCGGCTCGGCGGGCTCCGGCGCGCGCCGTCCTCGCTGCCGCCACCGCCCGCGCTCGTCGCCGACGCGCTGGAGCCGAGCGACGATCTGGTGCTGCTCGCGGGGCGAGCCCTGGCGCGGCGTGTGACGACCGCCTCCCACTCGGCGATCTTGGCCGGCATCGGTCACGCCTTCGCGGCGTGTCGGCTCGCGAAGCTGCTGCTCGGCGAGCGCGGAGCCGCCGTCGAGCTGATGGTCGAGACCGGCTTTGCCGGCATCGACGTCGAAGCCGCCCATCCGTTCTTGCTCAGCCGCGAGAACGTGGCGAGCGCGTCGCGCTTGTCGGCTGTCGATCACGTTCTAGGGGCGCTGTGTTGCGGCCAGGTGACGTCGTGCATCGGCGTGATCGGCGCCGCCGAGGTCGACCTCGAAGGCAACGTCAACAGCAGCTTCAGCGATGGCGAGCTGCTCGTCGGTCCGGGGGGAGCGCCCGATATTGCGGCGTGCGCGGGCGAGGTCATGGTGCTGACGCGCGCCGACCCGCGGCGCTTGGTGCGAAAGGTGCAATACGTCACGAGTCGCGGCCAAAACGTGCGCACGATCGTGACGGAGGCGTGCGTGTTCGAGCGCAGCGGCCCCGGCGAGCCGTGGATCGTGCGTGACGTGGTGCCGGGGCGCGCGTCGGCGCTCAAGGAGCTGCTCCAGTCGAGCGGATTCCGCTTCGCGATGCCAGGCCCACCGCCGGCCGCTCCGCCGCCGTCGCCGCGCGAGCTCGAGATTCTGGCGCGCTTACGCAGCGCCGGTCGCGCCAAGAAGCGGGCGGGGGTGACGCATGGCTGAGCTGCGTATCACCGGCCTGGGTACCTACCTGCCGGAGCGTTCGGTCACGAACGCCGAGCTATCGCCGCTCGACCCGCCCCACAGCTTGGCCGACATGGACAAAGTAGGCGTGCGCGCGCGTGGTATCGCCGCCGATCACGAAGACGTGCTGTTCATGGCGACCGAAGCCGGGCGCCGCGCGCTCGCCCGCGCCCAGGTCGAGCCGGCGTCGCTCGACTTCGTGATCTTGGCGAACTGGAGCGAGCGCCGCTACGTGCCTGACTTCGCGCCGCTCGTGCAGCAAGCGCTCGGGGCCGAGCGCGCGTTCGCGTTCGACGTCGGCTGCGCCTGCGCCGGCTTCCTGTACGGCCTGAGCATGGCCCACGGCTACCTGCAAAACCCGCGATATGCTCGGGGCCTGGTGGTAGCCTCGGATCGGTCGACGCGGCGGCTCCGCCCCGGCAGCCGCGCCAACCTCGTGTTCGGCGACGCAGCGGCGGCGGTGGTGGTGGAGCGCGACGTGTCGCGAGGCATGCGCCTGATCGACTACGAGCTTCGCACCGATGGCGCCCGCCACGGCATCATGGATGTCGACGCTCGCGGATACCTCGATCCGAAGATCAAACAACGCGAGCTGAATCAGCTGGCGGGCCGCACGCTCGCGGAGGTGAGCCGCGCGCTGCTCGATCGCAACCGCCTCGGCTTGAACGACGTCGACTGGATTTTACCGCACTCGGGCACGACCGGCGTGCAAGCCATGCTGGCGGAGCACCTCGGAGCCTCGCCGGACAAGACGCTCACCAACCTGGCCGACGTCGGGAACGTGACGTCGGCCTCGATCCCGGTGTCGCTCGCTCACTTCATCGAGCGAGGCGTGCTGCGGCCCGGCGATCGGGTCTTGTCGGCGGCGGTCGGGCTCGGTTGGCAATACTGCGCGGTGCTGTACACCCTATGACGACGTCGGATCGGTTGGAAGGTAAGCGGGCGCTCGTCACCGGCGTCACGTCCGGCATCGGAGCGGCCACCGTTCGCGCCTTGCTCGCGCGAGGCATGCAGGTGGTCGGCCTGGGACGCGACCGGGAGCGCCTGACGCAGGCGGCGCGGGAATTCGGCCTCCATTTCACGCCGATTCTGGCCGATCTCGCGGCGCCGGGGGACCGGGCGCGCGCGTGCGCGGAGCTGTCAGGGCAGCCGTTGCAGCTGCTCGTCAACAACGCGGCGGAGTGCGTCTTCGAGAGCCTCGAGCAGTTATCGCCGGCGACGCTGTCGCGGCTGTTCGAAGTCAACGTGAGCGCGGTGCTCGAGCTGGTCCAGGCGCTCGCGCCCGGCATGCACGCAGGATCGCAGATCGTGAACGTGTCTTCGGTCGTCGCGCGTTTCTTGCCGACGTCGAAATTCGCGGCCTACGCCGCGACCAAGACCGCGCTCGATTGCTTGAGCCAGGCGCTCCGGCTCGAGCTGCATCCTCGCGGCGTGCACGTCAGCACGATCGCGCCCGGCTTGGTCGATACCCCGATTTACGACAAGGTCGAAGGCTTCGAGCGCGCGCGCCAGAAGCTGCGCGAGCAGGTGCCGACCTGGCTCAGCGCCGACGACGTGGCGGAGGCGATCGTGTGGATCGCGAGCCGCCCCGCCCACCTCGTGGTCTCGGAGCTCGTGATTTTACCCAGCGCTCAAGCGCGTTGATTGGAGCTGCGATGAGCAAACCGCCGCACATTGCCGACACCGAAGCCTACGTCGAGTCGATCTTCGGCCCCGGCACGGGCGAGCCTCACGTTCGATTTTTGGAGCGCATCGAAAACCCGGCGCTCCGCGAGATGATTCACCGCTACCACACGCTCGAGTCCGACACCGCTGAGCTGTCGCTGCAGGAAAATTACCTGCTCGGCATGTGCGTGCTGCTCTCGCAGCGCGACTACCAAACCGCGAGCCTGTTCGCCAAGACCTTGCTCCACCTCGGGGTGCGCAAGCAGAAGCTGCTCGAAGCGTGCGCGCGGCTCGCGATGTGGGTCGGTGGGCTGCCGGCGGTCGACGCGAGCTTCACCATTCAAAAGGCGATCCGCGAGTTCGAGCGCGACGGCCTGGGAGCGCTCGCGGTTTGGTTCCCCCCGAAGCCCAGCCGATGAGCGCGCAGCTCCTCACCGACAAGCGTGGGCTGGTGCTGGGCGTCTCCAGCCGAGACGGCGTGGGCTTTCGAGCCGCCGAAGAGCTGCGTCGGCAGGGCGCCGAGGTCGCCGTCTCATCGCGCAGCCGCGGCAGCCCGTTCCTGAGCGAGCTCGTCGAGCAAGGCTACGGGCCGGTAGAGCTCGACGCCTTCGACGAGGCTTCCGTCGCCGGCGCCCTGCAGCAAGTCGGGGAGCGCTTCGGGCGGCTCGATTTTTTGGTCCACACCTTGGTTCACGTGCCGCCCGGCTCGCTGGAGCGGCCGCTCACGGAGCTCTCGGCGCGCGAGCTCGGCGACGCGATGGAGGTGGGCGTGCGGTCGCTGCTCGTGGCGGCGCGGTACGCGCGGCCGTGGCTCGAAAGGTCCAGCTCGCCGCGGATCGTGGCGCTGCTGTCGGGCGGCGCCGATTTCGCGATGCCGAGCTACCACGTCGTGGGGCTGGTTAAGTCCGCGCTTGCGGCGGCGATTCGCTACCTCGCCGCCGAGCTGGGGCCGGCCGGTATCCTGTGCAACGCCGTCAACTTCTCGATCCTCGAAACCGAGGCGGCGCGACGCGTGATCGGCGCCGAACGCACCGCCCAGACGCGCGCTCACCTCGCGAAGCGCGCGATGACCCGCGCCCCGCTCGCCTACGAGGACGTGACGCGCGCTGTCGCTTTCTTGGCGAGCCCGCTCTGCAGCAACTTGACGGGGGAAGCGCTGCTCGTCGATGGCGGATTTTCGAAGAGCTACTTCTGATCTCGACACCAACCCAGGGAGGAAACGCATGACATCTAGACGCATGAATGTTTGGGCGACGCTCGCCGGCTGCTGTTTGCTATGGACCGCGACCGCCGACGCGCAGCCGCGGGTCAGGACGTATGTCGGCGGCTTCGTCTCGAGTCAGGTCGAATGCGACACGATGTGCACGGGCGGTCCGCTCACGGGCGGGCTCGCCGGCGCGCTGTCGTGGCACATGGACAGCATGGAAGCCACCGGCGATCCGAACGTGGTCAAGCTGATCGGCGTCGATACCGTCACGACCGCGTCGGGCACGATGTCGGGGCCGGACTACACGATCTGGAACCTTGCCACCGGTGAGTTCGTCGACATCGCGCTCATCACCAGCGGCACCGGCGCTTACGCCGGCGCTCACGGCACGTTGGTGATTCAAGGCGGCTTCGACCCGGCGTCGGGGCAGGGCACGAGCCAGTACTTCGCGGTCGTGACGCTGCCCTAGACCGATCTGGGGACCCAAACCCCGCGGGGTGAGAGCCGATGAAGGCCGGGCCCCCCCGCAGCGGGGACAGCGGGGCTCCGGCCCATGAAACAGGCTCGCAATCTACGGTCGGGCCGAAAAGCTGGGCTAAGGGCGGCGGCGCGAGTTGTTGCTTGCCGCCCGCGGGGCGATGTCTCACAAGAGCCCACGATGACGCTCGCTCACGCACCCGCAGACCCTGGCCCGATCGAGGACCGCAGCCCCGACTCCGGAGATCTACGCGTGAGCCCGCTCGTCACTTACGAGAGCGGTATTCCGCCCGCCCGTGAGCGCCTGACGCGCAGCTCGAGCTCGGAGGCCGCCCTCGATCAGCTGGAGGCAGCGCTGGTCGAGAGCACACGCGCGGAGGCGAATCTGGGGCTGCTCGTGCGCGGGCTCAAACACTTGGCGGCCGGCGCCAGCGCGGCGCAAGAAGCCAACTCCGTCTTGGTGCAGGAGCTGGAGGCGCTGCGGGGTCGACTCGGCAGGCTCTACGAGAGCGAGATGGTGCTGCAGCAGCGCGTGCAGACGCTCGAGAGCGCCCTCGATTCGGCGCGGCGCGAGCGCGAGTCGTGGCTGGTGCAAGAAGACGCGTTTTTGGCCGCGCTGCTCGACGAGCACGAGCAGAAGTTGTTCGAGGTAGAGCGCCAGCACGAGCGCAAGCTCGCCGAGCTGGACCTGGCCTTCGACGAGCTACGTCGCCAGCACGAGCTGGCGCGCACCGACGTGGGCCGCCTGACCTACGAGCGCGACGCGGCGGTGGCGCTGCTCAGCGAGCCCAGCCCCCACACCGAACGAGCCGTAGAGCCCAGCCTCATGGCGTCGTCGGCGGCGGTGGGGGTGCGCCTCGGCAGCGTGCGGCTTACCCGCTCCGAGACGCCACGCCCGAGCGGCGGCTATTCGATGGCCAGCGGCGAGCTGGTCGACGAAGCCGAGCACCAGGGCCACAGCCACATCACCGAGCGCCCGCCGCGTCTCTGACCGAATCGGAAAGCGGGGGCAGCCGTTTTCCGCCGAGCGGAGGCCGGGGCTGGCTTCGCGCGAGCCTCCTGGTCAAGATAGGAGGCTAGATGGAGCTCCCCGACGACCGCAGCTTGCGAGACCTGGTACAACGCTACGCCTCGATCGTGGAGCGCTTCGGCGCCGACATTGGGTCGCGGCCGATGGTGCTGCCCAACGGTCAATTCTTTCCCGATCGGTTCAACGGAGATCTGGCGTCGGTCGGGCGGCTGCTAGGACGCATGCAGCAGCACGCCGGCATGTCCGACATTCCGATTCGGGTCGGCGTTGTCGATCCCGACGCCACGAAAGAGGAGGCGTGCGGAAGCGGCGGCTGCGGCAGCTGCGCCGCCCCCAGCGTATCGCCGCAGATCGCGGCAGCGCGCTTGGAAGATCTGGGAGACGGCTGGCGCATCAACATCGCGCCCGCCGAGGTGCACAACCCGGTGGCGCTGACGGCGGCGCTGGCGCGCGCGCTCGGTCACGTGTTCTTGATGGAAGAGACCAGCGCGGAGCGGCCGATCGAGGAGCCGCTGGAGGTAACGGTCGAGCTGACCACGGTCGCGCTCGGGCTGGGCACGCTGCTGCTGGCCGGCTCTTACCTCTATCAGAAGAGCTGCGGGGGGCCGAACGTGGCGTGCCTCACCGCGCTCGGCGTCGGCGAGCTGTCGGTCGTGTTTGCGCTCTTCGCCAAGCACGGCGGGCACAGCTTGCGCCGCGCGCGCGGCGAGCTCGACGCGACCCAGCGCGATCAGCTGAGCGAGGCCGAGACCTGGTTGCTGTCGAATCCGCGCGTGAGCCAGCTGTTGGCGAGCGATCCGCTGCGGCTCGTGCTCGGAGATTTCGAGCTCTCGGAGCCGAAATCTTGGGTGGCGCGCGTCCTCCGCAGCCTCTCCGCGTCGAACCGCGTCTCTGCCACTTCGTGAGCCGAATGGAGGCGGTCGAAGAGCGTCGCAGTCGCCTCGAGCGAAAGCTGTGGACGGCGGTGCGCGACACCTGCCGCGACTACCGGCTGCTCGAGCCGGGCGATCACGTGATGGTCGCGCTGAGCGGAGGCAAAGACAGCTACACGCTGCTGCACGTGCTCAGCCGCCTCGTGGCCGCGCAACATCCGACGGTGCGGCTCACCGCCGTGCACCTCGACCAGCGCCAGCCCGGCTACGACGGCGCTCCGCTGCGCGCGTTCTTGGAGCGCTCCGGGGCCGCGTTCGAGATCCTGTCCGAAGACACTTACTCGGTCGTCGTCGAGCAGCTCGGCCATGGACAGACGTACTGCTCGTTGTGCTCGCGGCTGCGGCGCGGCATCTTGTACACGGCGGCGGAGCGGCTCGGTTGCAACAAGCTCGCGCTCGGTCACCACCGCGACGACGGGCTCGAGACGTTCTTGATGAACCTGTTTTATGCCGGAAAATTGCAGGCCATGCCCGCAAGCTACGTGACCGACGACGGCAAGCTGCAGGTGATCCGCCCGCTGATCGAGTGCGCCGAGCGCGACATCGCCGAGCTCGCCGCCCTGCTCCAGTTCCCGATTTTGCCGTGCAATTTGTGCGGATCACAGAGCGGCCTCAAGCGCGAGCGCATGACGGCGCTGCTCGATCAGCTCGAGCAGGAATCGCCCCACCTGCGCGCGGTGATGGCGAACGCGCTCCACAACGTGCGCCCGACCCACCTGCTCGATCGCGATCTGCTCGCGGTGTGGTCAGGGCGCCCCGCCGACGTGCAGCCCAAGCCGCTCACGCCGCGCAAGCCGGCGCATCATCGCGCGCTGCCGCTCGTGGAGAGCGCCGTCGACGCGGCACGCGCGGCCGGCGAGACCGAGTGACGACCCGCTAGCTTCTGCGATTCGAGCTGCAGCGCGGCAGCCCCACCCGGAAAAAATTGCGGGTCGCCGCTCCGTTCGTTTGTTATCGTTCTCGATCGGTGCAGCCTCCCTATCCGCCTCATCCCGGTCAAGGTCGCGTCTACGGGTTTCGCTGCTTGCGTTGCGGTAACGGCCTCGAGCTGCCGCAAGACATGCGTTTGATGCACATCGACTGTCCGTATTGCGGACAAGACAACCTGCTGCCGCCCGACATGGTGCAGGCTCGGCAGCGCCAGTTCGCCCTCGACCAGCAGCAATATGCGCTTCAGCTCCAGCACCAAGAGCGTCAGCGTTTCGCGCAGGAGCGCGACAAGCAGCGCAAGCAGAGCTCGCAGCGTTTGCTGATCTGGCTGCTGGTGGGCGGATTTTTCGCGCTGTGTCTGTTCGGCAGCTGTCTCGCGATCGGCTTTCATGCGCAGAAAGAAGAAGAAGAGGCCAAGGCCCGCGCGGCCGATCCGAACGTCAACGGCCAGACTTTGATGCTGGCTCGCTTCGCCGAGATGCGCGAGAAGCTCGGCTGCAATCGGATCCTGATTCAGCCGTCGACCCACGTGAAGGAGACGAGCACGATCTCGCTCGATATGATCAAAAACGACGCCTGCGTCCACATCGTGGGCACGACCGGCACCAGCGCGAAGATCGGCATGAAGTACGGGGACAAGGTCGCGCTCACGAGGCCGCTGCCAGCGGCGGGGCCGATCGTCGACTATCGGCTGTGCGCGTCCGAGACCGCCACTCACTCTTTCAAATTGGACGCCATACCGACGGAGCCGTTCACGACCGCCGCCATCGAGTGCCCGCGGACGCCGGCCGAGGGTGGGGCGCGCTCCGGACCCGACGATCCGAAAAAGACCGGCAAGGAGCGGGTGCAGGGCCTGCTCGACGAGCTGGCGAAGTCCGGCTGCAAGCATGTCGTCAGTCAGCCGGTCGTGAAGCGGGGTGACCAGTCCTTCACCATCACTTCGCCGGCGCGCGCCGACTGCTACAATTTCCTGGCCGCGAGCTTTTTCGCGGACGTGAAGCTGACAGCCATCCTGCGCGACCCCGAGGGCAAGAAAATGCCAGTGCCCGACCCCGGCTCGCAGCTAAGAGTCGAGTACTGCGCTCCCAAAGCCGGCGAATACAAGCTCGAGATCAGCTCGAGCACGGGCGACTACTACGCGATCGCCGGACTCGACTGCCCTCGGCTCGGCCCCGAAGGGCTCAAGCGCCTCAGCGGTACGGGCAGGTAGCCGGCCGCTCGGCCCTGCTGCGCCGCGCGAAGTGTTACGAGCTGTGTCAGGCGGCCCTCAAGACCGGTGAAATAGGGCCGTTCGACAGGCTAGGAGCTCTCCGTGTCCGTTTCGTCCAGCGCCGCCCAACAACCTCGAGCCGATGACGAAGAGTCGGCCGCCGCCGCGGAAGCGTTCGCGAACGTCGATTCGACGGCGATCGTGGGTCCGAGCGGCGCCGGCGGCACCTCTCGCTACAGCGAGGGCAGCGTCGTCGCCCAGAAGTACCGGCTGGTGCGCATCCTGGGCGAGGGTGGCATGGGAGCGGTGTGGGTCGCACAGAACCTGACCCTCGGCGTGCAGGTCGCGCTCAAGCTCATCCGGGCCGAGATTGAAGGCAAGGTGGACGGCCTCTCGGAGCGCTTGCTCACCGAAGCGCGCGCGGCGGCGTCGATCGGCCACCCCGCGATCATCCAGGTGTTCGACTTCGGGCTCACCGAGCACGGCGAGCCGTTCATCGCGATGGAGCTGCTGAAGGGCGAGAGCCTCTCGCAAGTGCTCAAGCGCCGGGGGCGCATCGCGGCCGGCCGCGCCGTGCGCACCCTCTTGCCGGTGATCGAAGCGCTGTGCGTCGCGAACCAGCGCGGCATCGTGCACCGCGATCTGAAGCCCGATAACATCTTTCTCGCCCAGCAGGCCAACCGTGTTCAGCCCAAGGTGCTCGACTTCGGCATCGCCAAGCTGAGTGAGACTTTCTCCGCGAACCTGACCTGTGAAGGTACCGTGCTCGGCAGCCCCGCGTACATGTCGCCCGAGCAAGCGCGCGGCGAGAACGACGTCGATTTCCGCACCGACATGTGGGCGCTGTGCGTCGTGCTCTACGAAATGGTGACGGGCGTGCACCCGTTCACGGGCGCCAACTGGCACGGCTTGATGTGGTCGATCATGGAGGGTAAGCCGAAGTCCCTCGCCGAGCACGAGATCGAAGAGCCGGCGCTGTGGGCGATCTTGCAGCGTGGACTGGCCAAAGAGCGCGACCAGCGCTTCGGCTCGATGTTCGAGTTCGGGCAGATGCTCGCGCTCTGGCTCATCGATCAGGGCGTGACGCGCGACATCTGCAACACAGCGCTCAAGAGCACGTGGCTCGAGCGCTCCCCCGACTCGTCGGCGGTGATGCATTCGTTCTTCCCGTCGGACGCGCCCGGCAGCAGCGAGCCGCAACCCGGCATGCTTGGCGCCCCCGCGCCGGACATGACGTCGCCGGTGGGACCGGGCTTGCTCGACGGGAAGGGCGCGCCCGAGGCGCTGGTGGTCGACTCGAAGAGCCGCATCCGTCGCTCGAACGACGCGCGACGGGCCTCGGCCGCGCCCGCCACCAGCTCCAAGGCCTGGCTGATCGTGACCGTGCTCGGCGCGCTGGTGTCCTTCTCCGCCGCCGTCGCCTACAGCCTGTCGACGGCGCCCAAGAACGCCGCCGTCGAAGACGACGAGCCGATGCCGAACATCGTCGTGCGCCAGCCGTCGAAAGATCTCGGTATCGCCACGCGCCGCGATCTATTGCCCGGCGCGCTGCCGGCGCCGTCCGTGCGGCTCAGCGACGAGCTCGATTCGCTGCGGGAAGCGCGCGAGATGGCGCGCAGCGTGAATACGCCGAAGAAGGCTGCCAAGCCTGCCTCGAAGGCGCCGGTGAAGAAAGCCACGACGGATCTCAAGGATCCGTTCGGCACGCACGGGGAGTAGCGCCCCCGAGCGCGCGGGGCCGCGCGGACGCCCAGTCTTCTCGGACGCCGCTGTCAGCGTCATGGTAGTTTCCGCCAGCAGCACCATGAAGGCACACGCATTGCTCGGACTCGCCCTGGTCGCGTCGCTCGCAGGTTGCGGAGGCGGCAGTCCCGCCGTGAGTCCTTCGCAAGCCGCCAACCAGCGCCTGGAAGGTAGCTGGCATCTGGTGAGCTTCCGGCCCAACCTGGCGCTCGAGCCGCCGCTGCAGAGCTTGCTCGACGCGCAGCTCAAGACGCTGGCCATCACGTTCACGGCCGGTCAGTTCACCGCCAGCGGGCCCGGCGTCGACACCAGCGGGCGCTACCAGATCACCGACGCCTCGGGTGACTCGTTTACGGGGCGCGTGTTCGATCGCGCCGGCGCCGGCTACGGCATCACCGGCCAGTTCGTCGGCGCGCAGCTGCAGTTCACGAGCACCGACGTGCCGTGGGCCGGCATGGGCGCGCTCGAGCGCGCGCCGTAGGCCTCGTATCGCGCGCAGCCGCGGTCGCTAGGGCAAGACGCCTTATCAACGCGGCTTCACTAAGCGGATTGGCAAGTGGCGCTGGCGGCTCCGAGCGTCCGCTCTGCGCTGCCGCCGCACTAGTTCATCGCGCGTGTAAAGCGTCGGGGACCGGTTCCAGATATTTCTGTTTTGCAAGTTGGACCCCCTGCCGCGAGGATTTTCTCAGCTACAATGGGCAGTCTTGGCGTATGCCGTGCCCGCACGGTCCGCAGCTTCTTCAAGAATGGCGAGGTAATTCCGATGGTTGCGCGTAATCTCCGGGCCGCTCTAGCAACGTTGTGCGCGGCAATGGCGTTGCCGCTGGCGGCGCAGGCCCAGGTTTTTCAGACCGACGCGGCCAAGACCCCGCTGCCCCAGCCCGTGGGGATGGACGAGTACAATCTCGTCACCGGCTCGTGGGGTTGGAACGCCAAGACGACGTCGTATCGCGACCCGATGACCGGCGCGGACACCATGGGCGTGCCGATCGTGTACGGCGAGTTCTACTCGCCGCCAGACTACCCCCAGTTCGTCGATGGCGACGCCATCACGTTGGAGGGCCTGTTCAAGTGGCGCGGCGAGACCCTCGATCCGGTGAAAGACGCCAAAACCGGGCCCGGCTACTTCTCGCCGGCGTGCGGCTTCTCGGGTCAGCTGCTGATGATGGGCGGCAACTGCAAGGTCGCGTTCGGTTGGTACAACGTCGAAGACCCGAACAGCACGACGCCGCCGGCCGCCAACGAGATTTACGAGTTCATCCCGAACGACCCGACGTACCTCAATTGCAAAGACGGCAACGGCCAGGCCAAGACCGACGGCTTCTGTCCGCTGGCGTGGGACAACCGCAGCCCCCAAAACCTTTCCATTCGGCAGTGGACGCCGAAGGCCTTCGACTCCGGCAACATCAAGATGGATCCGCGTTACAAGGGCGGATACATCGGCTTTGCTCTGATCGGCAACCCGGCGTTGAGCTGCAAAGCCAACAAGTACTCGATGTACGAGCACAACCAGAAGAATGCCGACGGCAAACCCTGGGTGGCGACGCTCATCTATCAGTCCACGGCCGATCCAGAAGGCTTTTACATGGCCTTCGAAGATCTGCCGATGTCCCCGACCGACTGGCACGATTCGGGCGGCATGTACAAGAACGACGGAGATTTCAACGACTTCGTGTTCTACGTGTCGGGCATCAGCTGCATGGGCGGCGGTGACTCCTGCAACACCGGCCTCCAGGGTGCCTGCTCGGTCGGTCGTACCGACTGCGCCACCGAAGGCACCGGCATGTGCCGGCCGATCATCGCGCCCGGCGCCGAGCTTTGCGACAACGTCGACAACGACTGCAACGGTGTGGTCGACGACGGTGAGGGGCTCTGCACCGGCACCCAGGTTTGCGACAAGGGCATTTGCGTCGAAGCTTGCGGCACCGGCGAGTTCCGCTGCGATCCGGGCTTCACCTGCAAGACCGGCCACTGCATCGAAGACGTGTGCGCGACCGTGATGTGCGAAGCTGGCAAAGCTTGCCGCGCCGGCGAGTGCGTCAACCCGTGTGACGGCGTGACCTGCCCCGGCGGTGAAGAATGTCAGCTCGGCCGCTGCGTCGACCCGTGCAAGGCCGTGACCTGCGGCGCGGGCAAGGTCTGTGAAAAGGGCCTGTGCGTCTCCGAATGCAGCTGCCGCGGCTGCAAAGAGGGCCTGGTGTGCGCGGCCGACGGCAAGTGCACCGACATGCAGTGCGTGGGTGTGACGTGCGCCGAGAGCGAGCGTTGCGAGGCGGGCGCCTGCATCGACAAGTGCTTGGGCGTGACGTGCCCGGGCGGCGTCGCGTGCGTCAACGGCTCCTGCCCGATGGTCTCGGGCACCGGCGGCTCCTCCTCGTCCGGCGCCACCGGGCCCGGCATCGATCCGGTCGATCCGCTCGGCGGCCGAGGCATCGATTTGGGAGGCTCGAGCAGCACTGGCAACAACCCGAGCAACAACGGCGCGCGCTCTTCGAGCGTCACCAGCAAGGGTGCGGGCTGCGCGTGCGAGGCTGTCGGTCAATCGCCGGCCGGTTCCGTGGCGCTTTTGCTGGGCGGTTTGGGGCTCGCGGTGGCCACGGCGCTGCGTCGTCGCAAGGCCGCTTGATTTGAGCTTCACGAAACGGTGGCCCGGGACCTAGAGTGCCGGGCCATGGCGATGACCACGACCCCGAGCGGCCTCTCGTACGAAGACACTCAACCCGGTACGGGAGCATCGCCCGGCAAAGGCCAGACGTGCGTGATGCACTACACGGGCTGGCTTTGGGTCGACAACGCCAAAGGCGCCAAATTCGACAGCTCCGTCGATCGCGGTCGTCCGTTTTCGTTTCCGATCGGCATGGGCCGGGTGATCAAGGGCTGGGACGAGGGCGTGGCTTCGATGCAGGTCGGCGGCAAGCGAACGTTGCTGATCCCGCCCGGCCTCGGCTACGGCGCGTCGGGAGCGGGCGGAGTGATTCCGCCCAACGCCACGCTGCTGTTCGAGGTCGAGCTGCTCGAGCTCAAGTAGCGGAGCCGCGCTTCCGTTCGAGCTCCTCCCAACGGGCGGTCAGGCGCTCTGCCTCGGCGCGCGCCTGCTCGAGCTCACGATTGACGCCCGCGACGTCGGTGCCGCTGGCGTACGTGGCCGGATCGCCCAGCTTCGCCGTCAGCACCGTGATGCGTTGCTCGGCTCGATCGATGTGATCGGGCAGGCCAGACAGCTCGCGATCTTCGGCGTTGCTGAGCGCCTTCTTTTTGCCGCCCGGGCGTTGTGACGGCGCTTTGACCTCCGCCTTCGGCGGAGCGGCCTTGGCGGCCGCCTTACGGGCCTCTCGCGCCTCCGCGCGCAGGCGCCGGAAGGCGTCGTAGTTACCGGGGTAGTGCACGACGAGCCCGTCGTCTTCGAACGCCAAGATCGAGGTCGCGACCCGATCGAGAAAGTAGCGGTCGTGGGTGACGATCAGGGCGGTGACGCCGAAGTCGAGCAGCATGCCTTCCACGGCGCCGAGCGTCGCCACGTCGAGATCGTTGGTGGGCTCGTCGAACAGCACCAGATTGGCGCTCTGACGTAGCAGACGCGCTAGCGCGACGCGCGCGCGCTCACCGCCCGAGAGCGAGCCGACCGGCTGGCGCTGCTTGTGGCTGTCGAAGGCGAAGCGCTCCATGTAAGAGCGCGGATCGATGACCTCGCCGCCCAGCTCGATCCGGGATTGATCGCCGGTCACGTTGTCCCAGATCGACTTGGAGTCGTCGAGCCCGCTGCGCTTCTGATCGAAGTAGGCGACCTTGGTGTTCTTGCCGACGCTCACCGTGCCGTGGCAGAGCGGATGCTGGCCCAGGATCGCGCGCAAGAGCGTGGTCTTACCGGCGCCGTTCGGCCCGACGATCCCGATGCGATCGCCTTGTACGACGAACAGGCTCAGCTCGCGCACCAGCGTGCGACCGGCGATCTCGAGCGAGGCGTCGCGCAGCTCCACGAGGGTCTTGCCCGCGCGCGTGACGTCGAGCTCCAGGCTGACCTTCTGCTCTTGCTTGAGCTTGGGCGCCTTGATCGCCGCCTCGGCGCGATCGATGCGCGCTTGCTGCTTGGTGGTGCGGGCCTTGGGCATGCGCCGGAGCCACTCCAGCTCCCGGCGCACGAAATTCTGGCGGTTTTGCTCGGCGCGCGCCGCGTGTGCCTGGCGTTCGGCCTTCTGCTCGAGGTAGCGCTCGTAGCCGCCCTCGTAGCTGTAAGCCTCGCCGTCGACGACCTCGACCGTGCGCTGAGCGACGTTGTCGAGCAAATAACGATCGTGGGTGATGAGCAGAACCGCGCCCGGAAATTCGTCGATCAGGTGTTGCTCGAGCCACTCCACCGTTTCGGCATCGAGGTGGTTGGTCGGCTCGTCCAAAATTGCCAGGTCGGGGCGCGACACCAGCAGCCGCGCGAGCGCCACCCGGCGCTGTTCACCGCCGCTGAACTGAGCGACCGGTACGTCGTGGCGCGCGATGCCGAGGTGGCCGAGCACGGCGTGGACGCGGTGCAGCTGATCCCAGCCGCCCAGCCGCTCGACCTCTTCCGCCGCGCTCGCCTGCTCCTGCAGCAAGCGATCGTGATCGGCGTCGGGTGCGCCGAGGGCGCTGCTGGCAGCTGTGTGCCGCGCGACAGCGTCGTTCCAGGCGCTGAGCCCCTGCATCACCGCTTGCTCGGCGGTGAGCGTGCCGTCAAAGCTCGGCACTTGCTCCAAGTACTCGACGCGAGCGCCGCGTCGCCGCGCGATCGTGCCGCCGTCGGCCGTTTCCACACCGGCGAGCAGCTTGCCCAACGTGCTCTTGCCGGCTCCGTTGAGACCGACGACTCCGACGCGCTCGCCAGGCTCGATGATCAGGTCGGCCTGGCGAAGAACTATATGATTTCCATAGCCTTTTTGGAGGCCGTGGGCTGCGACGATAGACAAGGCGTCGCAGCCTAGCGCGGCTCGGTCCCGAGCACTAACCCGCCTCAGGCCGTAGCGGAGGCGTGCCCGCTACGCGTACGCGCGCTCTGCGGCACCGAGTCACTCGACCTAGCCTGCAGCACGGGAGCAAATACAGCGCGCTCGGTGTACGCGAGGTAGATGCCCAATGCGGTCAAGGCGAGCGGCAACGCCAGACCTGCCGGGGCCAGGAAGGCGTGAAACGCGACGATGTTCACCACCACCGGGGCCAAGATCGTCAACGCCAGCGGCACGAAACGGTTACTGAGCAGCAAGAGGCCGGCAACGACCTCGGTGCCTTTGATGAGCGGGAACATGTAGCCGGTCGCGCCCAAGCCGCCCATGAAAACGGCTGCCAGGCCGGTTGGCGCCGGCATAGGGATAAAGTGCAGGAAACCATTGAGGCCGAAGACGGTGAAGGCGGCGCCTAGCAGCAGGCGGGCGGCGGTTTTGGCTTTGAATTGGGTGCGGGTCATTGATCGATACCTCCGAATGCCTAAGAACGTAACTGTTGCCACGGCGATAACTAGCGGCTTGATCGCGAACCTTTCGTTGCTAGGTTGACAACAATGGACCTCAACCTGGTGAGTGCTTTCGTGAGCGTGGTGGAGCAGCAGAGCTTCACTGGCGCTGCGAAGGCGCTCGGCTTGCCGAAGTCGTCCGTCAGTCGGCGCGTGACGGAGCTCGAGGAAGAGCTTGGCGTGCAGCTGCTGCATCGCACGACCCGCAAGCTTGCCCTGACCGAGGCCGGCCGCTCCTACTACGAGCAAGCCGAGAAGGCGCTCACCGAGCTGCAAGCCGCCGCCGAGTCGGCGACAGGCATGGACACCGAGGCGCGCGGCATCGTGCGCATCACGGCCCCCGTCGACATCGGGGTGATGGGTCTGGCCGACATCATCGCCGAGTTCGTGCGCGAGTATCCCGAGATTCACGTCGAGCTATCGCTCAGCTCGAAGGTCGTCGACTTGGCCGCCGAAGGCTTCGACATCGGGATCCGCGCCGGGCGCTCGCGCGATGCGTCGTTGGTCGTGCGCCGCCTGGGTACGGCCGGGCTCGGCCTGTATGCGTCGCCCGCCTACCTGAAAGCGCGCGGACGGCCGCTCAGCCTCGCCGATCTCTCCGAGCACGACTGCGTGCTGTTTCGCGGCAAGCACGGCAAAGCCTTGTGGCGGCTCGACGGTCCTGATGGCGAGCCGTCGAGCATCGAGGTGCGAGGCCACGTCAACGTCGACGAGATGTTGTTCGTGCGCCAGGCGATCGGAGCCGGCTTGGGCATCGGCCTGCTGCCGACGATCGTGATCGCCAGCTGCGCCCGCGTCGGCGTGCTCGAGCCGGTCGAACGGGTCTTGCCGGAGTTCAGCATGGGCGGGGCCGACGTCGCGGTGGTCACGCCGAGCGGTCCCAAACGGCCCCGACGCGTCACGATCTTGCGCGATTTTTTGGTGGAGCGGCTGGCGCCGCGCTGCAAAAAACACGGGGTTCCGGCCCAGGCTTAAGCCCCCACCGCCGCCGGCCGTTGGGCGTTCGACCAGCTTTGGCCATGAACCGTACACGCGCGCCGCTCCGCGGAGCCTCGCTCCTGATCGGCTTGCTGGCGCAAGCCAGCCCCAGCTTCGCCGACAAGCCCGCGGTGGCGCCGCCGCCGACCGGAGACGCAAACGCGCCCTCCCCGAACATGGCGCCCAAGCTCGAGCTCGACGGTCCCGAGGCGGAAGCCAAGGATCGCGCGCGCACGCTGTTCGTTCAAGGCGTGGCCGCGTACCGCGCCGGCCGGTACTACGAAGCGGTCGAGATTTTCTTGGAGACGCAGCGTATCTATCCCGACACGCAGCTTTGCTTCAACGTCGCGCGCGCTTACGAGAATTTGGGCAACGTGGGCGCGGCTCTCCGCTACTACCGTGACTACTTGCGCCAGGCAGATCGTCCGTCCGACGGCGAGGAAGTGCGCGAGCGTGTCCGTAAGCTATCGCAGCAGCTCGCGCTGCGCGGCGTACAGCAGCTCACGGTGCTTTCGCAGCCCGAAGCCGCGACCGTGCTCCTCGACGGCAGGCCGGTCGGTATCACGCCCTGGACCGGCGAGACGTACCCCGGCAAACATCGGCTGGCTTTGACCCTCGACGGCCATGCGGAGCAAGATCAGGTGATCGAGGTCGAAGGCTACGCGGCGCGCGACGTGTCGGTCGTGCTCTTGCCGCGCCTGCCGATCGCGCCGAAGGCGGCGCCGCCGGTGGCGGCGAGCACGCCCAGGTCTGCCGGCGTGAGCCTCGCGACCCTGGTCACGCTCGGCGCTGGCGTCGCCCTGCTCGGCACCGCGGTCGCGGCCGAGGCGGCCAGCAAGGACGCCGGAATGTCTCGCGCGACAGCGTTCTTCGCCGGCAGCGGGCTGGGGGTGTCGGCGGCCTCTGGGGTGATGTTGTATTTCGACCTGTCGCCGCGCGTCAAAGCCGCCACGCCGAGCAAAGATCTCGCGCTAGCTCGTCCCTGAGGCGTAAGCGGCGGGCCTTCAGCCGCGTCGGCACTGGCCGTTCTCGATCCATGCCGGGAGCGCGGCTCCCTTCACCGCGGAGGCGTGCCACGGCCGGGGACGGATTTCGTGCCCCAACGACCCATGCAAGCCCGCAGCATCAAGCCAGTACCCGACTCGGAGACGCTAGCGGTCGCCACGCGCCGGCAGCGGGTGCTGTTCGTCGACGACGAGGCGGCGATCTTGGAAGGCTTGCGCTCCGTGCTGCGACCTCAGCGGCGCGAGTGGGAGATGGTGTTCGCGCACGGCGGACCCGCCGGTTTGGCCGAGGTCGAGCGCTCCAAGTTCGACGTGGTCGTCACCGACATGCGTATGCCGATCATCGACGGCGCGGGCTTGCTGGCGCGCGTGCGCGCGCTGCAGCCACACGCGGTCCGGCTGGTTTTGTCGGGCGACACCGACCCGCAGACGGCGCTGAAGAGCGTGTTCGCGGCTCACCAGTTTCTGGCCAAGCCGTGCGATCCAGAGCGACTTCGCAGCGTCGTCAAGCGCTGCTGTGAGCTCAACGAGCTGCTAGCTGCCGACGAGCTCAAATCACTGGCGGGAGACGTGAGCGTCTTGCCCAGCGCGCCGACAACTTACCTGAGCATCTCCAAGGCGCTCGCCAACCCCAAGTCCAACGTCACCGACGTCGCCCACCTCGTCGAGCGCGAGCCCAGCCTGTGCGCGAAGGTGCTGCAGGTCGTCAACTCCGCCTTCTTCGGCTTACCGCGCGCGGTCAGCAGCATCAGCCAGGCCGCGACCTTCTTGGGCACGCTCGCGATCAGAGACCTAGCGCTGGCGATGGAGACGGTGGCGAAGTTGCCAGCGGGCCGCGCGCTGCCGGCCGGCAGCTACCAGGCGTTTCAGCTCAACGCCCTGGCGGTGGGGCTGCTCGCGCGGCGCTGGTTCCGCAGCGACCGGCGCCGGGCCGACGACGCGTTCGTGGCGGGCATGCTCCGCGACATGGGTCACCTCGTCTTGGCCACGCGCGAGCACGTGGACGACGGCGCGATGGAGCAGCACGCGGCCCTGAGCGCCTACCTGCTCGGGCTGTGGGGCATTCCGCACTCGGTGCTCGAAGCGGTGGCTTTCCACGAGCACCCCGAGCGCGTCGAGCACGAGGCACTCGAGGTGATGGATGTCGTGCATCTCTGCGACGGCGTTGTGAGTCAGGGCGCGCCTTCGCCCTTCCAGGCACCCCCGACGTTGGACGAGGCGCGCTTCGAGCGTCTCGGAGTGCCGGCGACGCGGCTGGCGGCGCTGCGGGTCGACGCCGTCGACGTCGTGCGCGAGGCGAAGGAGATGCTCCGGTCGTGACGGCCCAGCTCGCGAGCGACGCGGCGGCGCAGGCGCGGCTCCTGGAGCTGCTGCTCAACGCCACCCAAGACGGCATCGTCGACTGCGATCTGGTGAGCGGCGTCACGACTTACAACGCGCGCTTCCGTCACGTGCTCGGCTACGACGGCGCCGAGCACGTCGCGTACTGCGCGAGCGAGAGCGCCTGGCGCGACCTGATGCACCCGCAAGATCGCGGCCACGCCCTCAAGCTGATCGACGACCACCTCAAGCAAGGCTGGCCGCTCCACACGACCGTGCGTATGCAGCACCGCTACGGCGGATACCGTCACATCATGGTGCGGGGGGCGGCCCACCGCGACGAAGCCGACAAACCGCTGCGGCTCGTCCTGATCTTCTCCGACATCGACGAGCGCATTCGCGGCGAAGAGCGGCAACGAGCCCTGGTGTCGGCCTTGCCCGATACGCTGTTTCGTGTCCGGGGCGACGGCGTGATCTTGAGCGTGAAGGGCGGCGTCGAGCGCGAAGGCTCGCCGTTCGCGGCGCTGCGGGAGGGCCTGACGCTGGGCGAGAGCATCGGCGACGCGCGGCTGCGCGCGCACCTCGAGGCGGCGCTGGCCGAGCCGCGCGACATCTCGCAGGCCGCCCAGACCCTGAGCGTGACGTGCGTGATCGCCGACGGTAGCCAGCTCCATCACGAGATCCGCATCGTGCGCAGCAGCGAGGAAGAGCTCGTCTGCATCGTGCGAGACGTCACCGAGCGGCGCGGGCTCGAAGAGCGGCTGCTGCAGTCGCAGAAGCTCGGCGCCATCGGGCAGCTCGCGGCCGGCGTCGCCCACGAGATCAACACCCCGATGCAGTTCATCGGCGACAACCTGCACTTCGCTCGCACCGCCATCACCGATTTGCTCACGCTCGTCGAGCTGCTGCGGACCACCGTGCAAGAGGCGACGGCTGGTCCCGTCAGCGCGGCCCGGCTGGCCCAGCTGTCGCAGGCGGAGGTCGAGCTCGACTTCGACTACACGCGCGACGCGCTGCCGACTACCATCGAACGCTCCCTGACCGGCGTCGAGCGTGTCACCAAGATCGTGCGCGCGATGAAGTCATTTGCGCACCCCGACGGCGATCGCATGACTCCGACCGATCTGCGCGCCTTGATCGAGAGCACGGTGATGGTGGCGACCAACGAGTGGAAGTACGTCGCCGATGTCGAGCTGAACCTCGACGCCGCCCTCCCGCCCGTGCCGTGCATCGGTGGCGAGCTGAACCAAGTCGTCTTGAACCTGATCGTCAACGCCTCCCACGCCATCGCCGACGTGGTCGGCTCCAGCGGCGAAAAAGGCAAGATCTCGATCAGCGCGGCCAGCGACGACACCCACGCCGTGATCGTCGTGAAAGACAGCGGCACCGGTATCCCCGAGCACGCCCGCGCCAAGGTCTTCGAGCCATTTTTTACGACCAAAGAGGTCGGTAGAGGGACCGGGCAGGGCTTGGCTATGGCCTACAATTGTGTAGTGAAACGACACCGCGGCAGCATCGAGTTCGAGACGGCGCTCGGCGCGGGCACCACCTTCGTCATTCGCCTCCCGCTCACGGGCGACGTTGGCAAGAGCGCGGTGCCGCCATGACCGCCGGCAAGGTGCTGGTGATCGACGACGCGGAGACGATGCGTCGCTCCGTCGTCGACGCGTTGACCCCCGCCGGCTACGAGGTAATCACCGCTCGCGACGGGTTTCATGGCGTCGCGACGCTCAAGGAGACGCGCGACCTGTGTCTGGTGATCATCGACCTGAACATGCCAGGCATGAGCGGGCTCGGGGTCTTGGATTGGATGCGCAAAGATCGCTCGCCGCACCTGCCGCCAGCCGTGTTCATGACGACCGAGGTCGCTGAGGCGGTGCTCACCCAGGCCAAGAACGCGGGCGCGGTCGGCTGGGTGATCAAGCCGTGTCGAGCCGAGCAGCTGGTCGCGGTCGTCAATCGGGTCGTAAGCAGACGGAGTCAGCGAAATGGAAGCTAAGGGGCGCAGCCGCGTGGTGTGCGTGGACGATGAACCGCACGTGCTGAGCGGTATTTCGCTGCATTTGCGGCGCCGCTACGACGTCGAGACCGCGACGAGCGGCCCCGCCGCGCTCGAGCTCTTGGCGAAGCAGCCCCAGGCCGCGGTCGTGATCTCGGACATGCGCATGCCGGGTATGAACGGCGCGGAGTTGCTGGCCAAAGCCAGCAGCGCCCACCCGCACACGACCCGCATCTTGCTCACCGGCCACGCCGACGCCGACGCGGCGATCGCGGCCGTGAACAAGGGCTCGGTCTTCCGATTTCTGGTCAAGCCGTGCCCCCCACCCGAGCTGCTGGGGGCGGTGGACGCGGCGGCGGAGCTGCACCGCGTGACGCTGGCGGAGCAAGTGCTGCTGGAGCAGACGCTGCACGGTAGCGTCAAGATGCTCACGGAGGTGATGTCGCTGACCAACCCGGTCGCGTTCGGTCGCGCCCAGCGCGTCAAGCAGCACGTGACGGCGCTGGCCGACAAATTGGAGCTGACCGGCCGATGGCAAGTGGAGGTAGCGGCGATGCTGTCGACGTTGTCGACGTTGACCCTGCCGCCGGAAACACTCGAAAAGGTCTACTACGGGGCGCCCCTCACCTCCGAAGAGCAAGCCATGCTGGAGCGCGCTCCCGACGCGACCGAGCAGCTGCTCGGGCACATCCCGCGCTTGGAGGCGGTGCGCGAGATCTTGAGCTCGTACGGCAAGCCCTATCGGAAGCCGGACAAGATGAGCGAGCCCACCCACGAGCAGCAGCAAGTGCAGCGCTGGACTCAGATGCTGCGCGTCGCCGCCGACTTCGACACCCTGGAAGCGCAGGGGCTCAGCACCGCGATCGCCCTGACCACGCTCAACGGCCGCGCCGACCAGTACGAGCCGGAGGTGCTCTCGGCGTTTTTGAGCCTGTTCGGGCAGCGCAAGGAAGGCGACAAGATCCGCGACATTTCCCTGGCGGCGTTGCGCAGCGGGATGGTGCTCGCGGCCGACGTCAAGATGGCGACCGGCACGCTGTTCGTCGCGCGCGGCTACGAGATCACGCCCGCATTTCTGGAGCGCGTACGAAACTTCCGCGCCGGCTCGGTGCGCGAGCCGATCAAGGTCCTGATCCGCGCCGAGTGAGCCGGCGATCGGGCGAGCGAGACAGAGGCCGAGCGAGACAGAGGCCGAGCGAGACCGAGCGAGACCGAGGCCGCGCGAGCGCGAGCGCGGGACCGAGGCGGAGGCCGCGCGAGCGCGCGAGCGATCGAGACCGAGGCCGCGCTTCCAGCGGCACGGCAAGACCCGCGGGCGGAGTGACCGGAGCGCGGGACCGCGCTACGCTCGCGGATCTGGCAATGGACTCGAAGCTGTCGATCGCCCTGCTCGAAGCGTTTTGCGCTTTGGGATTCGTCGTGTGCGGCGTCGTCCTCGGCTTCTGCTTCGGAGGCTTGATTGGGCCGAGGCTGATCGACAACGGTGGACAGGGATTGGCGGAGGTGGGGGCGATGCTCAACGGCGCCGTCGTCGGCGCCGCGCTCGGCGTCGTCGCGGCGGTGGCGGCGTTCTTCCGGCTTTCGCGCGCGCGGCGTCAGCGCCTGGCCACGAGCGCGCTGGCGCTGGCGGCCCTGACCGCCCTATTTACGGCGGTGATGGTGCAGCGCTTCGGCGCCTGGTGAGTCCGGCGGCGAGTGTTAGAGTCCGGCATCTACGAGGACTCATGACCAAGCTGTCCGTCAACGTCAACAAGGTGGCGACGCTGCGCAACACGCGCACGCTCGAGATTCCGAGCATCGTCCGGCTGTCCCGGATCGCGCTCGAGGCGGGCGCCCATGGCATCACGGTGCACCCACGACCCGACCAACGCCACATTCGCCCGCCGGACGTTGTCGAGCTCGCGTCGCTGCTCGCGGAGTTTCCTGCCGCCGAGTACAACATCGAAGGTAACCCGTTTCATGGCCTGTTCGAGCATTGCGAGCGGGTCTCGCCGCAACAAGCGACGCTCGTGCCCGACGCGCGCGAGGCTTCCACCAGCAACCACGGCTGGAACCTGCTCGAGCTCGACGCCGCCACCCGCGCCGCCCTCGCCCGCAGCGTGAGCGAGCTCAAGGCGCTCGGCGCGCGCGTCAGCCTCTTTCTGGATCCGGTGGTCGAGATGATGCTGATCGCCCGCGAGCTGGGCGCCGATCGGGTCGAGCTGTACACCGAGCCTTACGCGGCGGCGGCGGCGGCGGGCCGGAGCGCAGAGTCGCTCGCCGTCTATGCGCGGGCAGCGGCGGCAGCGCGCGCGGCGGGGCTGGGGGTCAACGCCGGACATGATTTGAGCCTGCAAAACCTGGCCGCTTTCGTGGGTGGGACGGGACCGATCGACGAGGTCTCGATCGGCCATGCCTTGATCGCCGACGCGCTCGAGCTCGGCATGGCCGAGACGGTGCGGCGCTACCTGGCCGAGTGCGGCTAGCGCGTCGGGCTCTGGTCCGGTAGTCAGTCGTCGCGAGCAGGAGCCGGTGGCTGATACGGCGGGCTCGCGAAGGCGCGCGTCTCGGCGAGCTCGGTCGTGACTCTCCGGAACCAGGCGCGTTGTCGATCGGGGCGGTACCCGAGCGAGGTGTCTTGATCGAAGCTTCGGTTGCGCTCGAGCAGCTTGTGCGTAGCTTCGGTCAGCGCCGCGTTCAAGGCCTGCTGCGCACGCGACGTGACCTGCTCTTTGCTCGCGCCCTCGCGCGTCATGTCTCGTTCGATGTCGGCGACGGAGGCGTTCAGCTCGCGGGCGCCGAGCTCGTAGAGCGCGAAGTGGATCTGCTCGTGCTCGAGCACGTAGGCGGGCTGGCGTGCGGCGAGCTCGTCGTTCCACCACGAGCAGTGGCGATCCATCAGCGCGACGAAGGCCAGCTTCTTCACCTCGACCCAGTGGCGCTCCTGGCTCCCGTCGGAGTCCTTGCGCCAGTGGATCAAGAACGCGGTGTCGGGCGTGGTTCGGACCTGGCCGCAGGTGGCGGCGCCCACCCGATCGGCGACCGGCGCGAACTCGGGCGGCGCCTCGCGACCGCGGAAATCCGCGCGCGTGAGCGTTCGGTAGCCGATCACGTCGCTCGAGTCGAGGGTCCCGGCCTCGACCACGCCGCCCTTGGGGGCCGCGTAATCGGGCAAGCCTCCGCCGCAGCCGACCAGCGCCGAGACGAGCAGCCAGCGCTTCACGATGGCCGGCCTAGCCGTGCTTGCGCTCGAGCTGGGAGATGTCGCGGACGGCGCCTTGGGCGGCGCTCGTCGCCATCAGGGCGTAGGCCTGCAGCGCTTGAGAGACGTAGCGGTCACGATTGGGTCGGTACGCGTCTTTGCCCTTGGCGGCCATGTTGTGGCGGCGGGCGGCCAGCTCCGCGTCGCTGACGAGCACGTCGATTTTTCGCGCCGGAATGTCGATGCGGATCGGATCGCCTTCTTCGATCAGGGCGATCGTGCCGCCTTCGGCCGCCTCCGGCGAGACATGGCCGATGCTGAGGCCGCTCGTACCGCCGCTGAAGCGACCGTCGGTGATGAGCGCGCACGCCTTGCCCAAGCCTTTGCCCTTCAAGAACGACGTCGGGTACAGCATTTCTTGCATGCCGGGTCCGCCGCGCGGTCCTTCGTAGACGATGACGACGACGTCGCCGGCTTGGATCTTGTCGGCCATGATCGCGTCGCACGCGGCGTCTTGCGAGTGGAAGACGCGCGCGGGACCCTCGAACTTCCAGATCGATTCGTCGACGCCGGCCGTCTTCACGATACAGCCGTCTTGCGCGAAATTGCCGTAGAGGACGGCGAGGCCGCCCTCTTTGCTGAAGGCGTGCTCCGCGTCGCGGATGCAGCCGCGGGCAAGGTCGGTGTCGGGCTTGTCGAAATATTTGTCCTGCGAGAAGGCGACCTTGGTCGCGACCCCGCCCGGCGCCGCCAGCGCGCGCGCCTTGGCGGCGGCGCTGGCTGTCGCGCGGTGCACGTCGTGCTCGTCGACGGCCTCGCCCATCGTCTTCGCGTGCACGGTGCCGACCTCACGGTGCAGCAAGCCAGCTTTGTCGAGCTGGCCCAAGATCGTGAAGATGCCGCCGGCGCGGTGCACGTCTTCGACGTGGTACGCGCTCGACGGCGCGACCTTGCACAGGTTCGGCACCTTGCGGCTCAGGCGATCCATGTCCGCCATCGTGAAATTAACGCCCGCCTCGTGGGCGATCGCGAGAATGTGCAGCACGGTGTTGGTCGACCCTCCCATCGCGATGTCGAGCGCCATCGCGTTCTCGAACGCGTCGAACGTCGCGATGCTGCGCGGCAGCACGCTCTGATCGCCGCCGACGTAGTGCTGCTTGGCCATCTCGACGATACGGCGGCTGGCGGCTTCGAACAGCTCCCAGCGCCGGGCGTGGGTGGCCAGTAGCGTGCCGTTGCCGGGCAAGGCCAAGCCTAGCGCCTCGTTGAGGCAATTCATGCTGTTGGCAGTGAACATTCCCGAGCACGAGCCGCACGTCGGACAGGCGGAGCGCTCCATCTTGAGTAGCTCTTCGTCGCTGACGCTGGCGTCGCTCGACGCGATCATCGAGTCGATCAGGTCGAGCTTGCGGATCGTCGGCTTGCCGTCCCGATCCATCGTACCCACGATCTTGCCGGCTTCCATCGGGCCCCCGGAGACGAAGATGGTGGGCACGTTCAAGCGCATCGCCGCCATCAGCATGCCGGGCGTGATCTTGTCGCAGTTCGAGATGCACACCAGGGCGTCGGCGCAGTGCGCGTTCACCATGTACTCGACCGAATCGGCGATCAGGTCGCGGCTCGGCAACGAGTACAGCATGCCGCCGTGACCCATGGCGATTCCGTCGTCGACGGCGATGGTGTTGAACTCCACTCCCCAGCCGCCCGCTTCATCGATCACCTTCTTCACGCGCTGGCCGATGTCCCACAGGTGCACGTGGCCGGGCACGAACTGGGTGAAGCTGTTGGCAATCGCGATGATCGGCTTCTCGAAGTCGGCGTCTTGCATGCCGGTGGCGCGCCACAGCGAGCGTGCTCCAGCCATGTTGCGACCCGCGGTCGACGTGCGGCTTCGGTATCCTTTCAGGGCGGTCATGGCGGAAGCGTATCCGACCGGCCTCATTGCGCAATACGCAGCAGAGACAAGAGCTTGTTGCGTATGGTGCAAGATGGCCCCGGCGCCGAAAAGCGCTATGGGCAGCATGATGCTTCGTTTCGACAATCGCGCGCTCGCGAGCTTGCCCCTCGACTCCAGCCGCGAGCCACGCACGCGCCAAGTGCTCGGGGCCTGCTTTTCGCGTGTGTCACCGACGCCGGTGCCGGCGCCGCAGACCCTAGCCGTGGCGTCCGAGGTGGCGGCCCTGCTCGAGCTGGCGCCGGACTTCGTCGCCAGCCAGGATTTCGCGGAGGTGTTCGGCGGCAACCGCTTGCTGCCGGGGATGGACCCCGTATCGGCGTGCTACGGCGGGCATCAGTTCGGCAGCTGGGCAGGCCAGCTCGGCGACGGCCGCGCCATCACGCTCGGCGAGCTCCGGACCAGCACCGGTCAGCGCTGGGAGCTGCAGCTCAAGGGCGCCGGCCCTACGCCGTATTCGCGCCGCGCCGACGGGCGCGCCGTGATGCGCTCGAGCGTACGCGAGTTCTTGTGCAGCGAAGCCATGCATCACCTCGGCATTCCCACCACGCGCGCGCTATCGCTGGTCGGCACCGGTGAAGGCGTGCTGCGCGACATTCTCTACGATGGCCACCCGCGCGAAGAACCAGGCGCGGTGGTGTGTCGCGTGGCGCCTTCGTTTCTGCGTTTCGGCAACTTCGAGATCTTCGCCTCCCGCGACGACGTGACGGTGCTGCGCGCGCTCGCCGATTTCACGATTCGCAGCTACTTTCCCGAGCTCGGGCCGCCTTCGGCGGAGGTCTACCTCGCCTGGTTCGAGGAGGTGGTGAGGCGCACCGCCGAGACGATCGCGAAGTGGATGGCGGTGGGCTTCGTGCACGGCGTGATGAACACCGACAACATGTCGATCTTGGGCTTGACCATCGACTACGGGCCGTACGGCTTTCTCGATGATTTCGCGCCCGACTGGACCCCCAACATCACCGACGCGCAAGGCCGACGCTACCGCTACGCTTCGCAGCCGCGCGTCGCGCTGTGGAACCTCGTGTGCCTGGCCAACGCCATTCATCCTCTGATTCCCGACGCGGCCGCGCTCGAGCGTGCGCTCGAGCGCTACTCCTCGACGCTCGAGGCGGCGCGAGCGCGTCTCGTCGCGGCCAAGCTCGGTCTGCTTCGGCTCAGCGACGACGAGCTCACGCCCGCCGGTACGCCGCGCCTGCCTGACGCGGCGTTGGTGGACGAGCTGACCGAGCTGCTGGCGGCGGTGGAAACCGACATGACGTTGTTCTATCGGCGGCTGGCCGAGGTCCCCGCCGCGTCGGTGGGACCGGAGACCAACGACGACTCGTTGCTGGCGCCGCTCGAGATCGCCTTCTACGACGGCCCCAGCGTGAGCGCCGAGCACCGGGCGCGCTTGACGGCCTGGCTGCGTCGCTACGCGGCTCGCGTGCGGGAGGACGGCACCGCCGACGCCGTGCGCAAGCTGCGGATGCAGCGCATCAATCCCAAATTCGTGCTGCGAAATTACGTTGCCCAGCTGGCGATCGACGCCGCCGAGCGCGGCGACGGCAGCGTCGTCCGTGAGCTGCTCGAGGTCCTCGCGCATCCATTCGACGAGCAACCGGGCAAGGAGCGCTACGCAGAGAAGCGGCCGGAATGGGCGCGCAACCGGCCCGGCTGCTCGATGCTGTCGTGCAGCTCGTAGCCAACTCGCCCCGCCCGCGCCGTTGTGCCTCGCTCGGAAACGCGCGCGTCACGGCCAGCGTCAGCAAATCGACGTCAACGCGTTGAAATGTGGTGGCGTCCCGTCACGGCACGCGACTTGCTCGAAGCCCGCCCCGGTAACTCAAACCGGAGGCATCATGATTCGCTTCACTACTGTATCGGTGTGCATGGCTCTCTCGTTGGCGTTTGCGGCGGGCTGCAACAAGGCGGTCGACGAGCAACACAAGGCCGACGAGGCCCGAGCCGAGGCCGACAAGAAGGTCGACGAGGCCAATCGCGACGCTACGGATAAGATCAACGCGGCCCAGTCCGAGGCCGACAAGAAGGTGGCCGATGCGCAAGCCAACTTCTTGAAGATCCGCGAAGACTACCGGCACGACGTCACCGAAGACCTCGTCAAGGTCGACAAGAGCATCGCCGATCTGGACGCGAAGGCGCTCACCGCCAAGGGCAAAACCAAGACCGATATCGACGCCGCGATGCCGAACATCCGCTCGCTGCGCGAGACGGTCGCAAGCGAATACCGCTCGCTCGAGCTAGCGTCCGCCCTCACGTGGGACTCCGCCAAGGCCCGCGTCGACAAGGCCGTCGACGACCTGAAGAAGGCGATCGACAAGGCCGACTGAGTTGGGTCGCGCCGGCCAAAAGCTGGCGCGCACTCGGCCCTCGTAGCCACGGACGGCGCGCCGAATCGCCGCGCTTCCCCGACGACCGCGCGCCGCGCGCCGTCCGTGGCGAGGGTGAGACCATCATCAGCGCAGCTTCGCGAAGAAGCGGCGCAGCGATTCGAGGAGCAGCTCCGGTTGCTCCAGGGCCGGCGCGCCGCCGCCCTGGGCGTGCTCGTGCCACTCCACCACGCGGTGCTCGCGTTCGGCGAAGCGACGCAGGATGGGCGCATCGAGCGGAAACGATTGAACCGCGAGCGGCGCCCGCGACGGCGGCGCGGGGTCGAGCCGATGTCGGTAGAGCTCGCGGCGTTGGTTCGGGTCGCCCAGGCTCCAGGCGAGGGTGAAGCTCGTCAACAAGGTGTCACGGAGCTGGTGATTCGCGCACGCCGCCTCGGCGTCCTCGAAGCGACCGAGCGCGAAGGCGAGCTCTTCGATCGGCGACGTCGGCAGCCCGAACCGCAGCTCGTCGGCGAGCTCGGTCAGGCGCGAAAGCTGGGATTTTTCGTGCGGTGTCAGGCTCGCGAGCTCGTCTGGCTCGGGAGCTGGGTACGCCGGGAGCGCGGTGACATGCAGGCCCGCCACGTGAGCGCGGTCGAGATCCGCGAGCTCGAGCGCGATGTTGGCGCCCAGATCGCTGCCGTGCACGGCGTAGCGTTCGTAGCCGAGCCGCTGCATCAGGCCCGCGCACGCCTCGGCGGCCGCGCGCGGGTGCGACGCATCGGTGAGCACCGGACAGACGACGTGAAACGCGTTGCGTCCGGCGCTCGCGCTTCCGAGCGGCTCGAGCAGGTGCTGAAATTCGGCCGGCGTCCCTGGGTAGCCGTGCAGCAACAGCAGCGGCATCGCGACTCCGTCGCGGGAGCGCGCATGCACGAAGCTCAGCCGGGCACCCGCTACCTCCGTCTCGAACAGCGGCGCCCCGAACAGCAGCTGCGACTCGAGCTCGAAGTCGAGCTGGAAGTGGTCGAGCAGATCCGCCAGCGCCGGCCACGACACGCCGTAGCTGAAGCTCGCTTCCAGCGCCTCGCCCGTCGCCAGCCCCTGGCCGACCTGCAGCGCCAGCCGCTGTCGGGCTGCCGGCGGCACCCTCAGGCGGCGCGGTTCGATTTCGGTAGCATGGCTGCGGACGGCGACGTTCATGGAGGGAGCTTCCCAAAGCCGCCTGTCAGCGGTATGTCAGTGTCTGTCCCATGCAGCGAACCGAACGGCTCTTCGCCCTGGCCGAGTACCTGCGCGGCCGCCGGACCGGCGTGACGGCAGAAGCTTTGGCGGAGCGCTTCGGCGTGACAGTGCGCACGATCTACCGCGACCTGGACACGCTGCGGGCGGCGGCGCTGCCCGTATCGGCCGAGTCGGGACCGGGCGGCGGCTACGCCCTCGATCGAAGCTATAGCTTGCCCCCCGTCAACTTCACTGCCCGCGAGGCAGCCTTGATTTTGGCGCTCGGCAAGTTCGCGATCGACATGCGCCTCCTGCCCTTCAGCGAGACGCTGCAGTCGGGGCTCGACAAGGTGCGAGCGGCGCTCTCGACCTCCGCCCAGCGCGAGCTGCTGGCGCGCTTGAAGGAGCTGTCGTTCCACGGTGTGCCGTCGTTGCCGAGCGACAAAAAGGTGCGCGCCGCGATCGAGCGCGCCTGGTTCGAGCAACAACCGATCCAAATTACCTACGTGGACGGCAGCAGCGTCGAGAGCAAGCGCGTCGTGCGCATTCAATCGGTGATGATGGACCGCCACGAAACGCGCGTGGACGGCCTCGACGTCGAGACAGCGGAGCGCCGCCACTTTCGGCTCGATCGTATCGTCGCCGCCGAGGTGCTGCGGCCGACGACCTAGAGGGCGTATCCCTGAATTGCTGGTCTCGCCGTAAACGTGCCCGCTACGGGGACGTTTACGGGCACGCCCGAGCGCTCCCAATTTAGGGACACGCCCCAATGCTCAGCGGTCTTTGGATTGGGTGGTGCGCGCGATCAACTCGCGCACCAGGCGATCGGTCTTTTCGGAGGGAGTTTCGGCGCGGGTTTCGAGCCGCTCCAGCGCCCGCAGCTCGTCTTGAACGCTGCGAGGCGCCTTCACCGGCTCGGGCTCGCGGCGCCGCGCGCGGAAGCGCGCGAGCAACGTGCCGACGAGGGGCCAGGCTTTGGCTCCGTCGAACGGCTCGATCGGGATCAGATTCAGGGCGATCAGCCAGAGGTTCGCGTCGGTGAGCACGTACACGGCTTGGGCGGCGTAGGGGGTCGTCGGTGGGCCGAGCGCGGCCTCGGCGAGCTTGACCGTCACGAACACGGCCAGTTGCGCGAGCACGCCGCCCCAGGCGATGACCGACTCCTCCAAGCGCGAGCCGGCGCGCTCGTGCCGGCAATAGCCTCCGAACCCGTGCAGCGCGATCTCGGACAGACCCAAGCGAAGCTTGACCACGACCAGGGCGTGGCCGAGCTCGTGTAACAAGATCAACGCCGCGAAGGCGAGCCACAGCGCGGGCGCGAACGAAAAGCGGCTCCACGCCAGCGCGCCGAGCGGCAGCGTCCAGTGCAGGCGAATCGGGGCGCCCCGGAGCCGTCCCAGCGTCCACCAGCCGCGGCTCATGCCGGCCTGGCCAATCTAGCGCAGCTCGCTGTCGTCACGCCCGGCTCAGGGTATCACGGCTTGGTCGCCACCACCCGTAGCCGTGTGTAGTCGAGCCACCAGGCCCCGCCCGCGAACAGCCGCTCGCGACAACGCTGCTCCACGCCTCGCACCAGCTCGGCGCGTCTGTCGCCGACCGCCCTCAGTAGCGGTAAGCAAAACAGCTCGAGCCAGTCGGCCAGCCCCGAAGGCCCGTCCAAACGCGTCGGTCGCTCGAACCAAACCACGCTGCGCACGAAAAAGCCTGCTCGCTCGAGGATGCGCGCGTACTCAGGAACGGTCGGGAAGAACCAGGCCGGGGCCCGGTAGCCCTCGAGGCCGAGCGCGGCCAGCTCCGCCTGCAACGCTTCACGCACGGTCCGAACGTTGTGCGCGCCGCCAAGCTCGGCGACGAAGCGTCCGCCGGTGCGAAGCGCTCGGGCCACCCCCGTCGCCACGTCATCCGCGCGCGGCAGCCAGTGCAGCGTCGCGTTCGAAAACACGGCGTCGAACTCGCTTTCGAACGTCAAGTCTTGTCCGTCGCCGACGACGAAGCTCAGGGTGGGGTGCTTGCGGGTCGCGGCCGCGACCATTTCGCTCGAAGCGTCGAGGCCGAGCGGACGCGCGCCGGCCGCGGCCAGCTGCTGCGTCAAGTCGCCGGTGCCGGAGCCCAGGTCGAGCACGCGCTCGCCGGGCTCTGGCGCGAGCAACTCGATCAGATCGCCGGCCAGCTGCGGTACGAACGCACCGGCGCGATCGTAGTGAGTCGGGTCCCACGCCTGGGCGTTGATGCTCTGCATGCCCTGAACATGATCGCTCGCGGCCGCCCTGTACAATGATAGATTTCGATGTCTATCATTCAAAAATACAATCATATGGATCTCCGCGATCTCGAGTACTTTCTCGCCATCATCGACGCCCGCAGCGTCACGCTGGCGGCCCGGCGTGTGCACGCGGCTCAGCCGACGCTGTCGCACGCGCTCGCGCGCCTCGAGAGCGAGCTCGGTGAGCGCCTGCTCGAACGCAAGGCACGCGCCCCGCTGCGGCTCACCGACGCGGGCGAGGTGGTGGCGGCACGGGCACGTCAGGCGCTCTCCGCGATCACGGCGCTGAAGGACGATCTGGCTTCGTTTCGTGGTCAGGTCCGGGGCAGCCTACGCATCGCGGCGATCCAGAGCCTGAGCGCGACGCTGTTGCCACGAGTGCTGTCCCGGCTGGCCCGAGATTTCCCCGCGATCCGGCCGAGCGTGCGCACGCTGGCCGCGGAAAGCATCGCCCGCGCGGTGGCGTCGGGGCGCGCCGACGTAGGGCTGCTGGCGGGAGCGCCGCGCTCCTCTCTGCGCGGCCTCACCGTCAAGGTGCTGTTCGAAGAGCCGTTGGTGGCGTTGATGCGTCGAGCCGATCCGCTGGCGCGCGCCAAGCGGCTGCGACTCTCGCGCCTGGCGGAGCGCGAGCTGGTGCTCGTGCCGGACGGTACCTTTCTGTCCGACATCGTTCACGAAGCCTGCGCGCGCGCCGGCTTCACGCCTACGGTCCGGCTCACCTTGGCCTCCGCCGAAGCGCTGCGCGAGACGGTACGCGCCGGGCTCGCGCTCACGATCTTGCCGCGGGGGTACGCGTCACCGGCCGATCGGGACCTGGTCGCGGTGCCGCTGACGCATCCGACCCCGAAACGTGAGGTGCTGCTCGTCGAGCGGGACTCCAAACAGTTGGCCACGCCCCGCGCCGTAGGCGCCTTCACCGAGCTGTTAGCCGAGCTTGCGTGAGGCGTTCCAGCGACGCTGCCCGGAGCGGGAAGATTATGTCTCCGGAACCGGTTCCAGTCGTGGTAACAACCAGCATCGTTCGAGCGACAACCGGCCCGGGCGAACCTCCTAGTCATGCCGAAAATTTCGCAGGTTCGACGTCTGGTCTTGGTCGCGTGTTTGGGCGCTCCGCTGGTGGCCGCATCGTGCGCGCGCGAAACCAGCTCGTTCGAGCCCGGCGGCGGCCAGGCCGGGGGCGCCAAAGCCACCGCCGGCAACAAGCCGGCGGCAGGCCATAGCGCGATCGCGGGTACCACCGGCAGCGCCTTTGGCGGTACGAACGCGCAGCAGGGCGGCAAGAGCGCAGCCGGCGGCGCCGGAGCCGGCACGTCCGATGGCGAGGGCGGAGACGCGAGCACGGCCGGCGGTAGCTCCGGCAACGCCGCTGGCGGTAGCGCGATGATCCCGCCCGACGTGCTGATGCGCGCCAGCGCCGTCGTCTACTATCAAACCGCGGTGACGGCAGCCAGCGTCTCGAGGATCGAGATGAAGCTCAACCTCAAGAACCAGTCGCCCGATCCGCTGCCCATGACGAACGTCAGCATCCGCTATTGGTTGACGGCGGAGGCCACGCCCACCGTTCACAACTACTACGCGGGCCCGAGCGTCACCCCCGTCAAAACCGTGTTCGTCGACGCCGGCGCCGACAGCTACGCCCTCATGACGTTCGTGGGAGCGGGCACGATCCTCCAGCAAGAAGGCGACCTCAATAAGAGCGAGATTCAGCTGGTTCTCGACAGCCCGACCGCCTCGTTCACGCAGACCGACGACTTCTCCTGGGATCCGAGCGCGGCAAGCTCCCAGCCCAACCCGAAGATCACCATGTATCTGGGCGACGAGCTGATCTGGGGCTGCGAGCCGTCGGGCAAGTGCGTCGGCGACGCCGGGGGCGACGGAGGCGCCGGAGCTGGTGGGCAGAGCCCGGTCGGAGACGCGGGAGCAGCCGGGCAGGGCTCGGGCGGCCAGAGCTCGACCGGGCAGGCCGGCGAAGCGACTCAGGACTCGGGCGGGCAGGGCGGAGCGGCGCCGTAAGCTCAGCCGTACTTGGCGGCGAGCTTGTCCACCAACGCGACGTAGCTCTGCATCGAGCCGTGTTTGTCGCCGCCGCGTTTGGCGGCCCAGGCGTCGTATTTGGCGCGGCCCTTGAAATCGAGCATGCCGGGTCGTTCGCCGATCACGTCGCCGCTCGTCGCTTGCTTGTAAAGCGCGTACAGCTCCAGCAGCTCGGACGCGTCGGGCGTTTTGGAGAGCTGCTTTACTCGTACCTGCGCCGCCGCAAAATCATCGCTGAGGGCCATGGCCCCACGTTAGTGCGCGGCGCCGCTCGCCACAACCTCGGCGATCCGTCGGAGACACGGCGCGAGCCTGCCGGAACGTCGCCGACAGGCTCGCGTTGCTCTACAGCTCGACCGCGAAGGCGGCCGCGTGAATGGTGGCGGCGATGCGCACCGCGTCGAGCACGTGGTCTTCGGTGAGGCCCTTCTTCAGCACCTCTGCCTCATGCGCGGCCATGCAACTTTGACAGTTGTTGATCGCGCTGACGGCCAGGCAGAACAGCTCGAAGTCGGCCTTGTTGCTCGTCACCTGCGCCAGGCGCTGCATGCGCAGGCGCGCCGGCTTCTTCTCGTAGTCTTCTTTGCCGATGACGTGCTTGAACCGATAAAACACGTTGTTCATGCCCATCAACACCGCGGCCGCCTTGGCGTCTGCCACCACACCGTCACCGACTCCGGCGGCTCGCGCGTCGGCTTCGATCGCGACTTTCAGCGCGTCGTTTCGCGCCGCGTGCGCGCACGCGATGGCCGTGCCCCAAACCTGATCCGCGTTCAGCGTCGCAGGCTGCAGCACGTTTTGAAGGTTGATCCGGACGTCTTTGGCGACGTCCGGAAATCCTTCGGCCAGCTTGGCCGTTTGCTCCATCAGCCGGCCTTCTTGAGTTGCGACGTGAGCGTCTCGTCGCCTTTCTTCCAGTTGCAGGCGCACAGCTCGCCGGTCTGCAGACCGTCGAGGACGCGCAACACCTCGTCGACGTTACGACCGACGGACAGGTCGTTGGCGGCGGCGTAGCGGACGATGCCGTCCGGATCGACGATGATGGTGGCGCGCAGCGCCACGCCCGCCTCGGGGTGCACGATGCCGAGCGCGTTGGCGAGCGAGGGGCTGAAGAACAACAGAGGGTGCTTGAGGCCCTTCAGGTCCGCGTGATCTTTGCGCCACGCCAGATGCGAGTGCTCGTTGTCGGTGGAGCCGCCGAGCACGACGGCGTCGCGATCAGCGAAGGCGCTGAGCTTCTTGTCGAAGTCGACGATCTCGGTCGGGCAAACGAAGGTGAAGTCCTTCGGGTACGTGTAAATCACGAGCCACTTGCCGGGGTAGCTGCTCGAGGACACGTCCGCGAACTCCTTGTCCTTTTCGATGCTGACACAGGCGACGGTCTTGAACTCAGGGAGCTTGCTGCCGGGAACGATCATGAGAATTCTCCAATGTTTTCATCTGTTTCGGCGCCGACGCGGCGTCTCCTCAGACTTAATCTAGGCTTAGATATAGTCTAAACGTGCCCGGCGTCAATGCTCTTCGCCGCCGGTGCTGAAGACCTTCGGCATGCGTGAGTAGATCAGATAGGAATAGCTCGCTGCCAGCAGCATGCCGGGCAGCCACCAACCCAGCATGCCGGAGAGCGTGCCTGCGTCAGCGGCCGCCGCCGCTAGCGTCAGCTCGCGGCCGGCGACCCGAGCGCTGAGCGCGTGCGGAAAGATGGCGAACGCGGCGCTCGTCACCAATCCGAGGACGAAAGCGCATGAAGCCAGGAAGGCCCGCCGCGCCGCGCGCGCGACGAACACCCGCATGGCAACCAGACCTGCCAGCGCCAGCAGCGGGAAAATCGCCCCGAGTGGGTAGCGGGCGAGGTTGGCGAGCAGTTGCGGCTGGACGGAGCTGCTGGCGGCAGTCGTCAGCGCCGTGAGCAGCAGCAGCGCTGGCCACAGCTGACGGGCGAGCTTTTCGGCGCGCTCGCGCAGCTCGGCTTCCGTCTTCAAGGCTAGCCACAACGCGCCGTGCAGGGCGAGGGTGGTCGTCGCCGTCAGCCCGACGAGCAGCGTGAACCAGTCGAGGATACCGGTCATCTCACCGACGCGAAAGTCGGTCCAGAGCGGCTCGAAGAAGTTGCCTTTTTCATCGAGCGGCAGCCCGCGCACCAGGTTGCCGAGCGCGGCGCCGAAGAACAGCGCCAGTAAGCCGCTCGCAACGCTGAAGGCGACGTCCCAAGCCTGGTGCCACAACAGGTTGTCGAAATGGTGACGCAGCTCGATGCCGAGCGCACGAAACAGCAGCAGCCACAGCACCAGCATCAGCGGCAGGTAAAAGCCGGAGAACGCGGCGGCGTACAGCGCGGGAAAGGCGCCGAACAACGTGCCCCCCGCCACCACCAACCAGACCTCGTTTCCGTCCCACACCGGGCCGATACTGCGCAGCAGGGTGTCGCGCTCGGCTTGGTTCTTGGCGATCACGAAGTGCAGCATACCAACGCCGAAATCGAAGCCGTCCAGCACGGCGTAGACGCCGAGCACGAGCGCCAGCAACCAAAACCACAGCTCGGCCATCACGCTACCCGCCTCTCGACCAGGCCGCGCTCGAGCTGCTTGGTGACGAGCAAAAAGAAGAGGAGCGACAGCATCGCGTACAGCCCCATGAAGCCGAGCAGAGAAAAGAGCGTGCTGCCGGAGCTCACGTTCTCCGAAGAGCCTTCGCTGGTGCGCAGCAGGCCGTGCACGAGCCAGGGTTGGCGGCCGAGCTCCGCCGTCATCCACCCCGCCGTGTTGGCTACGAACGGCAGCGGAAAGGCGAGCATCAGCGCCCATAGCGCGCCGCGGGCCGTGAACAGCTTGCCGCGATAGACGAGGAAGCTGGACAGCGCCATCAGCCCGATGAACAGCGAGCCGAGGCCGGCCATGATGTGGTACGCGTAATACAGCAGGGGAATGTTGTCGGGCCAGCGATCACGCGGAAACTCGACGAGGCCCTTGATCTCGGTGTCCCAACGCTGGTGGGTGAGAAAGCTGAGCAGCCGCGGAATGTGGATTGGGTTGTCGATGCGCAGCTGCTCGACGTTGGGCTGGCCGACGAGGGTCATGCCGGCGCCGACCTCGGTATGAAAGTGCCCCTCCATCGCGGCGAAGGCTTCTGGTTGGTGGGCGTGCACCAACTTGGCCTGTTGATCGCCGGTCGGAAACGCAGCTGCCAACGCCGCGACGGTGCCGACGATCACCGCCGTCTTCAACATTTTCTGGGCGATGATCAGGTCGCGATTCTGTAAGACGTAGAACGCCCCTGCTGCTGCGACGGTGAAGCTGCCGGTGATCGTGGCGCCGATCATGGTGTGCGAGTATTCGACCCACGCCCAACGATTGAGCAGCAGCGCCGAGAACGACGTGAGGTGAATGGTGCCGGCGGCGTCCCGGAAGTAGCCTTGCGGGTGCTGCATGAACGCGTTGGTGCACACGATGAAGAAGCCGGATAGCCACGTGCCGACGAACAGCGCGCCGGTCGCGAGAAAATGCAGCTTTTTGCCGAGCTTCTGCTCCTGAAATAGCACCAGGTAGAGCACCGAGGACTCGAGGAAGAACGCAAATACGCCTTCCATGGCCAGCGTTTGCCCGATCACGCCGCCGGTGATGCGCGAAAAGCGAGCCCAGTTGGTGCCGAACTGAAATTCCATCGGGATGCCGGTGACAACGCCCATCACGAACGAGATTCCGAGCAGCTTCGTCCAAAAGCGCGCCGCCACGTCGTAGTCGGGATCGGCTCGGTAGAGCGCGAGCAGCTTGAGCACGACCAGCACCAACGCCAGGCCCATCGTGAGCTGGGGAAACAAGTAGTGGTACGTGATCGTGAAGGCGAAATGAAGCCGATGCAGACCCAGCGCGGTCATGCCGGCAGCCTAGGACAGGGCAACCGCGACCGCCCCTGCCAGAATGTCGCAGGCTCGAAAAAGGACGTCGCGATCAGATTCCGTATCGGTCGGCGTCGGTGACCGGCTTCGGTGGCGGTGGTGGTGGTGGCGGAGGTGGTGGCGGCGGATCCTCCGGAGGCGGCGCCGCGACGGGTTCCGACGTCGCGGCCGGCTCGGGCTCTTGCTCGGGCTCGGGCTCGGCTGCCGACGGCGGCGGATGGTCGAGGCTCGGATCGACGGTCTCGCGGGTCACGACGCGCTCTCCGCGGCGCCCAACCGCGCGCGGGGCTGCGCCCGGTACGGGTGAAGCGGGGGCCGACGCGATGCGGAGCGCCGGCGCATCGACGCTTGGCGCCGCCGGCGGCTGGTCCACGCTGCTGGGTGACAGAGGTGGGGTCGGGCCGAGCGGTGCCGCGTCGAGCTTGCGGCCGGTCGGATCGGTCGCTGCGCCCAAGTCGGTGCCCGCGATTCGCCGCGCCAGCCACGGTCGCGCCGCGAACAAACCGACAGCGACGGCAGCGCCGAGCAGGAGCCATAGCCCTCCGCGCCGCTTACGCGGACGAAGTTGCTCGAAGCTGTCGTCGAGGGCCGCGATCCGAGCCGGCGCGGCTGGTACGACGCTGCGCGGCGCGACCGGCAGGTGCGGCGGCGGGGGGGGCGGCGCCGACGCCACCATCGGCGGAAATCCGGAAGCGGTGATTCGCCGCTCGGCGGGTCGGTGCGCCGGCGCCATGGACGGCGTCGAGAGCGGCAGCGTCTTGCGCGGGTCGACGAACGTCGGCGGCGGCGCGGATGGTAGAGGCACCGCCGAGGGCCGGGGCGGGATCGGCGTGACCGTCGTCGGCGCGAGTGGTTGCGGGCTGCGCAGCTCGGGCTTGGGCGCGGGCGGAGGTGGGGTCGAGACGGGCGAGCGGAAATACGGAGGGGTCGGCTGGTGATGAGGCACCGGCGAGCGCATGACCGTCGTCGGCGGCTCCTGCTCGTTCAGCAGCCTCGACAACGGCTGCACCACCGTCTTCGCCTCTTGGTCGGGTACGACCTTCGACGTGGTGGGTGCGGACCTTGGCGGCTTGATCGCGGGCGCGGGTCGCGAGGAGTCGACGCGAACGAACGGAGTCGTCAGCTCGTCGGGGGGCGACAGTTCGCGCTCGACGCTAGGAGGCGGAACCCCGACCAGCGTATCGACGTGATTCACCTTGCGAGCCGTCGGCGGCCGCACCGTGACGCCTTTGGGTCGAGTGAGCTCTTCTTCGAGATCGACCGACGCGAGGTTGGGACGAGAGAGCCGTCCGGCGGGGCTCTCGAGCGCCGCCTCGCCGTCCGCCGGCAGCAGGGTCACGCGTTGACTTTGGGGCGCTACCGAGTCGCGCACGCGGCCTCGCAGGCGCTGCTCCGGATGCTGGAACAGCGCGACCATGCCCGGCGTGCTCGCGAGGTACCGCAAGCTCGGGCCCTCGATCGCTTCCTTCATCTCGACGATCGTCGCGAACCGACGCGCGGGATCGACGGCGATCGCGCGTTCGGCCACGAGCGCGAGCGGCGCCGTCCAGGCTTCGCCCTCGGGAGCGCGGGCACGCGGGATGGCTCCGCTCATGAGTCGGGACACCACGCTTTCGGCGCTGTAGGCCTCGAGCAGGCGTTGGCCCGTGATCGCCTCCCATAGCATCACCCCGACGCTGAAGACGTCGGAGCGGCCATCGACGTGGTCGCCCAGCAGCTTCTCCGGAGACAGGTAGTAGAGGCGCTCGGGGGCGCGCTGCTCACCGCGTACCCAGTGCGCACGCACGACCGGCATCAGCCGCCCGATGCCGTCGTCTCCCAGCGCGACGTGCTCGGGCTGGACCTCGCCGTGCACGAAGCCGAGCGTGCGATGGAGCACGGCGAGCCCGCTCATGACATCGAGCAACCAGCGCAGCGAGTACGGCAGAGAGATCTGGCCGGGGCCGCCGAGCGCCTGCTCGATTTCGGCGAGGGTCTTTTGGTTGCCGCCGCCCGACTCGAACCCGAGGCCGATGCGCGCCGGGCGCACCAGCGCCAGGTGCGTATTTTTGAGCGCGGCGATGGCCCGCAGACTCGCAATCGAGGGCAGGGGGAGCTCTTTCAACGACACCAGGGCCGGCGAGGCAGGGCCCCGGCCACAACGTGGGCCGGGGTAAGTTAGCTTGCCACGGCTATCGCGGCTTGCTCACTTCTTTTCGTGATGGCCGCCGAACTCGAAGCGCATGGCAGAAAGCAAGCGGTTCTGAAAGTCGGCCGCGCCGCGCGAGCTGAAGCGCTGAAAGAGCGCGGCCGCCAGCACGTGCGCGGGGACGCCTTCCTCGACGGCGGCGTCGAGTGTCCAGCGGCCCTCGCCCGAATCGGAGACGTTGCCCGAAAATTGCCCGAGCTGTTCGTCGCGCGCGAACGCTCGAGCCGTCAAATCGAGCAGCCACGACGAGATCACGCTACCGCGCCGCCAAACCTCGGCGATCTCCGAGAGATCGAGCTCGTACTGAAAATACTTGCCGTCGCGGAGCGGGGTCGTCTCGGCGTCGTGCGCCCCGGCTTGACGCTTACCGATGTCGGCGTGGCGCAAGATATTGAAGCCCTCCGCGTAGGCGGCCATCAACCCGTACTCGATCCCGTTGTGAACCATCTTCACGAAGTGGCCGGCGCCGCTCGGGCCACAGTGCAAGTAGCCTTCCGAAGCGCTGGTGCCGGCCGACGCGTTCTCGGTCGGCGGTACGTCGCCGCGGCCGGGGGCCAACGTCTTGAAGATCGGGTCGAGGTGCTTCACGACCGCTGTCTCGCCGCCGATCATCAGGCAATAGCCGCGCTCCAGACCGTAGACGCCGCCGCTCGTGCCGCAGTCGACGTACTTCAGGCCGCGCTCGGCGAGCCGGCCCGCCCGATCGACGTCGTCGCGGTAAAAGGAGTTGCCGCCGTCCACCAGGATGTCCCCGGGAGAGAGCAGCGGAATCAGCTGCTCGATCGTCGAGTCGACGTTGCCGGCCGGCACCATCATCCACAACACGCGCGGCAGAGCGAGCTTGGCGACCAGCTCCGACAGCGTGGCCGCGCCGGTGGCGCCTTCGGCGACCACCTTTTCGACCGACTGCGGAAACAGGTCGTAGGCGACGCACGTATGTCCTGCGCGCATCAAGCGCCGCGCCATGTTGGCGCCCATTCGGCCGAGTCCTATCATTCCGAACTGCATCGTTTTCGCTGCTCCTTTTTCGGCTTTGCCACGGCGAGCGATCGTAAGCGAAAATGTTCGGTAGAGCCCCATGTCGGTAGCCCGCGTCGTCGTATTCGTCGTTTTGATGCTGGCGGTGGTGGGCGGCATCAACGCGCAGGTGTTCCGCTGGGCCCGGAACGCTTTCGGCATGAGCCCGCGCTCCCTGCGGCTGCTCAAATGGCTCCTCGGCGTCTCGTTGGGGGCAATGGTGCTCGGGCGCGTGGCCGGTAAGCTCTGGCCGGGCGCTTTGACGAGCGGTGTGATCGCGGTCGCATCGACAGTACAGCTGGCGGTGGTGATCAGCGGCTTGCTGCTGGCGTTCGTCGATCTCGCGCGGCTCCTGGGGTCCCTGCCCGGTCGGTTCACGGCTCGCCTCGCGCAACGCCCGGCGGCAGCAAGCGCCTCGCCGGCGCCGCCCGTAGCCGGCGTGAAGCCTCCCGGGCCGAGGGCGGAAGCGGCGCCGGCCGAGCTGCCCCGTCGCACATTTTTGACTCAAGCGGCGGCGGGCTCCGCTTTTCTGATCGGCAGCGGGAGCTCGCTCTACGGCGCGCTGAAGGGCCGGTACGACTACCGGCTCGAAGAGGTGCCGGTGGTCGTCCCCGGCCTATCGCGGGCTTTCGACGGCTTCACGATCGCCCAGCTCTCCGACGTCCACATCGGCATGTACGTGGGCGATGCCGAGCTGGCGATCGCAGAAGAGCTGCTACGCCAGGCCAAAGCCGACCTGATCGTGCTCACCGGTGACTTGCTCGACAACGACGCGCGGCTGGCGCCACGGCTGGGGCGCTTCGTGCGACGCCTCACGCCTCTGGCTCGTCACGGCGTCTTCGCCATCTCGGGCAATCATGACTACTTTGCCGGCGTCGAAGACATGGCGTCGGCGGTGCGGGCCGCCGGTGGGCGCATGCTCCGCAACGACGGCGTGCTCGTCGGTGAAGCGGGCGCCGGCTTCGCGCTGCTCGGCGTCGACGACGTGTGGGCGCGACGTGAAGGCAGCGGTCCCAATCTGCGACGCGCGGTCGAGCTCTTGCCGCGGGTCGCGGGGCGCGTCGCGCCCGCTCGCGATCTGCCGCGCGTGCTGCTGTGTCACAATCCGTCCTTCTTTTCGGAAGCGGCGGGTCAGGTGGCGCTGCAGCTGTCGGGCCACACTCACGGCGGACAGGTGAATCTGGGCATCCGCCCCGCTGATTTTCTGCTGCCGGGCGGCTGGGTCGCGGGGCGCTACGACCTGGCGGGCTCGGCCCTGTACGTCAACCGCGGCTTCGGCACGGTGGGCCCGCCGGCGCGCGTGGGCTCTCCGCCAGAGGTGACGCGGCTCGTGCTCCGCGCGTAAGCTGTAGCGGCGATGTGCGGGCGCTTTTCGCAAGAGGCGGAGCTGAGTGAAATCAAGCTCGAGCTCGAGGTGGAGCAGCTCGAGCTGCTCCGCGAGCTCAAGCCGCTCTACAACATCGCCCCGTCGCGCGGGCCCGGCTTCGAGCAGGCGTTCGTGACGCAGGACCGCGACCGCGTGCTCCGGCACGGACGCTGGTGGATGATCCCGCACTTTTGGAGCAAGCCGCTGAAGACGCTGCCGGCCGCCTTCAACGCGCGGGCCGAAGATCTGGGGCAAAAGCCGTTCTGGCGTCGCGCCTTTCACGAGTACCGCTGCTTGGTGCCGGCCACGGGGTGGCGGGAGTTCAAGCTCGAAGGCAAGCGCAAGCAGCCGTATCAGTTTCGGCTCCCCGAGCGCGTGTTCGCCTTCGCCGGGCTGTGGTCCCGCTGGACCTCGCCCGACGGTGAAGTGGTGGACTCGTTTGCGATAGTGACGGTGCCGCCGAGCGCCACGGCCGCGCCGTACCACGACCGCATGCCGCTGGTGATTGCGCGCGAGCTGTACGCGGCGTGGTTGGATCCGCAGGCAGACGCGGCGTCGGTCTTGTCGGAAGCGCGCGCGCAGAGCGCCGCTCTGCCGCTCGACGTCTACCCGAGCGACCCGCGTGGCAACAACGTGCGCTTCGAAGGCCCGGAGGTCGTCGGGCTCTCCGACGTGGAGGCCACGTCGGAGAGCCCGTCGCGGGAGCCGTTCGACGGGGCCCTCTCGCCGGCAGCTCGGAAGCGCTCGGGCTAGCGGACGGCGGTCCTGAGCGGGTTATACGTCGTCAAATCGTGGGTGATGCCATAGGTCGGCGGATCACGGTCGCTCTCGGCGGCGAAGGTGCCGAACAACCGATCCCAGACGCTCGAGACGCCGCCGTGATTGCGATCGAGGTGCGGCTCGTTCTTGCCGTGATGCACGCGATGGTGGAGTGTTCAGCAGCCATTCCAGCGACCGCGGCAGGCGCTCGATCGCCTCGGTGTGAATCCAAAACTGGTAAATCAAGCTGATGGCTCGCGCGGTCAAAATCTGCGGGCCCGAGTAGCCGAGCAGCGCCAGCGGCATCCAAAATACCGGGCCCGTGCTCGGCGTGCGACCGCGGCCAGGGTCGTCAAGGCGCTGATGAGGACGTTGCCGATGCCCATCGCCAGACTGGCGAGCGTGTCCTGGGTCTCGTAGCCCGCCAGTCGTGTCGCCCCGGCGCGCCCTCAATGACGCGTCCACAGCGCTTCGAGCACGAGCAGCGTGAGCAACGCGGGGACGGAGTAGATCAGCAGGTTTCGACACGGACGTCGGTCAGGCGCGGCCGAACCGCTCGGCAGAGCGGGCCTTGGCCTTGGCCGCCTCCTCGTCGCGGTTCTTGGGGGCGGCGCTGGTCTCCAGTGAGTCGACCAGGCGCCGGGTGACAGCCGCGATCTCCTGCACCGCTTGATCGAACGTGATGAGGTTGCGTCCGCTCGGCTTGCGCTGGTTACTCACCTTGCGCACGTACTGGAGCGCGGCCGCGAACACCTCGTCGTCGGTAGCGGGCGGCTCGAAGTTGAACAGCGGGCGGATATTCCGGCACATGAGGGCAAGCATAGCTCGCCGGCGGGCGCCCCTCGAAGAGGCAGACCTCGCGAGTCAGCGCGAGTCAGCGCGAGTCAGCGCGAGTCAGCGCGAGTCAGTGCGAGTCAGTGATCGGGCGCGCGCGAATCTTCCGGTCGAGTTGCATCTTTTGGCGGCGACCGATCGCCCCGCACCGTTACTAAGCTTACCAAACCCAAGCGACGCGCGTGAAGACGGCCAAAGGGCTTGCCGCAGGCCAAGGTCGGGGTAATTCTTCGGAGTCTGACGGTCGAGCTGCCGGCTCGAAGATGGTTTCGCGCAGCCGGCTACAGTACGTAGATGCAGCGCTCCGCGGCGGGCCACGCGGCCTCCAGTCCCTATTTGCCATGAGATACCCCCTCGTCCTTTGTTCGTCACTGCTCGTCGCTCTCGCCTCCGCTTCGACGGCGAGCGCCGTCACCATGTACGTCTCGCCCGACGGAACGGCGACCAGTGGTTGCTACTACGACACCCCGTGCAACCTGGACGCGGCCGTGAAGCTGACCGTCCCCGGCGACACGGTGGTGCTGAAGGACGGCATCTACAAGAACCAGGGCATCTATCCCCCCGCCAACACCCAGCCCGCCACGCCGGCCTGGACCACCTTTCGAGCCGATGAGTGCGCGCTGCCGATCCTCGAGGGGCCTGGCGTCGGTCCCCTCGAAGACGACCAAACCTCGGGTATGTACACGAGCGACGCGACCTACCTCCGGTTCGTAGGCATCGTGGCGCGCGGCTGGAGCAGCGGGTTCAGCAACGGCTACTCCGAAGCGCGCTATCCGACCCCCGCGGCGTCCAACGGTCATTTCGAGTTCGAGAACTGCATCGGCGATAGCAACGGCCGTACCGGCATCACCTTCTTTACGGCCGAAGGCATTCACATCAAAAATAGCATCACCGCCCACAACGGGAGCAGCATCAAGCATTCGTGGTCGAGCGGCATCACGCTGTTGTACGCGACGGGGGCCGGGAACCTGATCGAAGGCAACGTCTCGTTCGAGAACATGGACAACCACGACGAGAGCCTCGACATGCATGATCCGGACGCGCCCGCGCCCGCTCCGGGCCGACACAGCGACGGCAACGGCTTCATCGTCGACGAGAACTCCAACGGCGTCACGTTCGTCAACAACATCGCGTTCGGCAACGGCGGCTCGTGCCTGCGCCTGACGACCAGCCTCAACACCGTTTTCGTCAACAACACCTGCTACCACAACGCCCGAGACGTACGTGACTACCTGCCCGATAACCCGGGCGAGGTGTACTTCACCAACGATCCGACGCGGATGGGCGTCACGTTCATGAACAACGTGTTTTGGGCGACCGGCACCGGCCCCGGCGCCACCGCGCTCGTCAACGCTCCCACCACGGGCTTGAGCAACAACGTCTCCGGCACGATGGCTACGACCGTCTTCACGGCGCCGGAGGGCGCGAACCCCGACTTCACGCTCGCGAGCGCGGCGACGGATCTGAAGGGCAAGGGCGGGGCGAACGCGGCCGTGCCCAAGACCGACATCGGCTTCGATCCCAAGTGCATCAAGAAGGCGCCGCCGGCCGTGATCGGCTCGATGGCCCACGGCGACTGGTGGGAATATTCGATCGACTACGACTACATCAAGAGCATCGGCGGCATCGCCAGCTGCTTCAACGCCGAGATGCGCGCGACCAATGACATCGGCGCCTACAAGGACGGCCCCGTCAAGACGAAGCCCGTCCAGCCGTGCACGCCCACCATTCCCGAAGATCACGCCGGCCCCCCCGGCGGCATCGGCGGAACGGGAGCAGGGGCAGCGGGCGGCACGGGTGCGGCGACCGGTGGCACCCCCGCCAGCGCCGGCACGACCGCGACCGGTGGCAGCGCGGCCGCCGGCGGCGCAGCTCCGAGCGGTGCTGGAGCGCCGGTCGGCGCCGGCGGCACGAGCAGCAACAACGGCTCGACCGCGGGTAGCTCCTCAGCCGCGGCCGACACGACCAGCGACAGCGGCTGCGGCTGTCGCATCGGCGTCGAGCCGCCGCGCTCGAGCTTGCTCGCAGGCATCGTCGCGCTCGGGGTCGCGATCGGGGTTCGGCGACGGCGCGGATCGCGCGCGACGCGCTGACCTCGTCAGGCGTGCTTGCGACGGTCGCGTGCTCGTGCCGCAGCTCGCATCATCATTTTCCGCGCAGCGTGCACACGATGGGACGCGGCGCCGCGCGTGCACGCGCGCGACGACCGTTGGACGACCGCATGAACGCGCGCGGAATTCCTCGGTGTTTCATCGTACAAGCCCTCATGCGCTGACACGCATGCACGATGTATGCATGCGTGCGCACTGCGCAGCTCGTCATTTCGCTCATGCGAAATCACTCAAAGGCTGTTACTGTCGTCGTCAGGTTTGCCGTTCAGACAAGACCTAGGATGATACGGACTCAGCTCAGGAGCTGGCTCTTCGCCAGCGGCGTGTGCTCTACGCTCGCGCTTTCGCCGTTGGCGAAGGCGGCTCACCCCGCCAAGGAGCTTCCGCCCTCGCCTACTACACCTAAAGCGCGCTCCGCGAGCGTCAAGGCGCCGTCGAAACAAAATGCGCTTCTGCCATTTTCGACCGTGACGCCGCTCCCGCTGCACCTGGCCGCCCCCGCCCCCACCCTCGCGCCACTCAGTCAACCGCGCGAAAAGCTGATCCTGGGCATGCGCTTACCGACCTTCATCGCGTTTGGGCTCAGCGGTTTGAGCGTCGGCGGTGCCGTCGCCACCGGCTACGCGGCTACTCGCGGCAACGATCCCTCCACCTGCGACTCGCGCTGCACCGAGCACGGGGTCAAACGGCGCGCGCTGCTGCTCACCACCGGCGTGCTCACGGGCATGGCCGCCGCCGGCGTCACGATCGGCGTCACGCTGATGTTCAAAGCTCCCAAGAAGCCGAGCCGCGACGCGATCTGTCCGCGCTTCGATCTGGGCCTATCGGGCCAAAAAGCCGTAGCCAAGGTCGGCTGGGTCTTCTCGTCTTTCTGACGTCCGCGCCAATTTGGCGGCAATAGAAGGTCTCCGAATCAGGCCTTCGCGCGCGCGCTTCGGCGGAGCGGTGCAGGAAGCCCGGAAGCGCCGACCACCCCCCTGAAGATTTTCTCATCTCGTGACGGAGCGCCGTTCCGCGAAGAATGCAACCTCGTTAGGGACGGTGGGGGGGGAGTCTAATCGTGTGGGGGGGAATCTAAACTCAAAACGCGCCGTCGAGCGTGACCTCGCCGGTGACCCCGACCTGGTACGACGCGACGCGGCGCTCGAAGAAGTTGGTGAGCTCTTGTACGTCCTGCAGCTCCATGAACGACAGCGGGTTCTTGCTGCCGTAGTGCTTGGGCATGTCGAGCTGCTCCAGCCGCTGATCGGCGACGTATTCGAGGTAGCTTCGCACGTCTCGCAGGGATAGTCCGGCCAGGCCCTCTCCCAGCAGATCCTGCGCGAACAGCGTCTCGGCCTCGACAGCCTCTTCGAGCATTTGCACGACGTCGCGCTGCAGATCGGCGTCGAACAGCTCGGGCTCTTGCTCGCGCACTTGCTTGACGACCTCGAACGCGAACTGCATGTGCGCGCTCTCGTCGCGGAACACCCAGTTCGTGCCGGTGGCGAGGCCGTGCAACAAGCCGCGCGACCGCAAGTAGTAGACGTAGGCGAACGCGGCGAAGAAGAACAAGCCTTCGACGGCGGCCGCGAACGTGATCAGGTTCATCAAGAATTGCCGGCGTTGTGCGCGCGTCTCGATCTTGTTCAGCTCCTGGATCGAGTCGATCCACTTGAAGCAGAACTCGCCCTTCTTGCGGATCGAGGGGATGCTCTCGATCGCGGAGAAGGCCTTGGCGCGCGCTTCCGGATCCGGAATGTAGGTGTCGAGCAGCGTCAGGTAGAACTGGACGTGCAGGGCCTCTTCGTACAGCTGGCGCGACAGGTACATGCGCGCCTCGGGCGCGTTGATGTGCTTGTACAGATTCAGCACCAGGTTGTTTGACACGATGCTGTCGCCGGTGGCGAAGAAAGCCACCAAGCGCTCGATCAAATGGCGCTCTTTGGGACCGAGCTTTTTGCGGATGTCGTCGACGTCGCTCGCGAAATCGACTTCGTCGACGGTCCAAGAGTTCTTGATCGCGCTCTTGTACATGTCGAAGAAGCCCGGATACTGCATCGGACGCAGTGACAGGCACAGCCCCGGATCGAGCAGCCGCTCCGGACGTCGGTGAGCGCTCATTGGCAGGCCTCACAGGACTCGGGATTCTCGAGCGAGCAGACGACCTTTTCGGTGTCGGTCAGCTCTTGCTTTTTCGCCAACGACGGGGGAGCGGCGGTGGTCTTCTGAATACGCGTCGCCGGACGCGACCGCAGGTAGTAGGTCGTCTTCAGGCCCTTCTTCCAGGCGTAGAAGTACATCGACGACAGCTGCCCGATGTTCGGCGCTTCGCTGAACAGGTTGAGCGACTGGCTCTGATCGATGAACGCGCCGCGGTCGGCGGCCATGTCGATCAGCGAGCGCATCGGCAGCTCCCAGGCGGTGCGGTACAGCGTGCGCAGGTTCTCGGGCAAGTCGGTCAAGGTTTGAACGGAGCCTTCCGCGTGCTTGAGCTGGGCGCGGGTTTCGTCGGTCCACAGCCCGAGCCGAACCAGGTCCGCGACGAGGTAGCGGTTCACCTGCAGGAACTCCCCCGACAGCGTCTCGCGCTTGAACAGATTGGAGACCTGCGGCTCGATGCACTCGTAGCAGCCGGCGATGGCGGCGATCGTGGCCGTCGGCGCGATCGCGATCAACAGCGAGTTGCGCAGACCTACCTGCATGATGCGCTCGCGCAGATCGTCGAAGCGCGATTTGCCTTCGGGCTGCACGCCCCACGCCTGGAACTGCAGCTCGCCACGCGCGGCGCGCGTCTCGCGGAACGTGGGGTGGGCGCCCTTCTCGGCCGCCAGGTCGCAAGAAGCCGACAGCGCGTGGTAGTAAATCTCCTCCGCGATCAACTTGGACAAGTCACGTGCCTCTTGCGAGTCGAACGGCAGCTTGAGCTCGAAGAACACGTCCTGTAGGCCCATCACCCCGAGCCCCACCGGGCGCCACGCAGAGTTGGAGGCCTTGGTTTGCGTGATCGGGTAGTAATTGAGGTCGATCACGCGATCGAGCTGTCGGACCGCCACATGCACGGTGCGGGCCAGCTTCTCGAAATCGAAGCCCTCCGGGGCGACGTGGCGGGCGAGGTTGATCGAGCCGAGGTTGCAGACCGCCGTCTCCGAGTCCGAGGTCACCTCGATGATCTCGGTGCACAGATTGGACAGGTGCACGGTGCGGCCGGGCAGGGCGGTCTGGTTGCACGCGAGGTTCGACTTGTCCTTGAAGGTGATCCAGCCGTTGCCGGTCTCGGCCAGCGTGCGCATCATGCGCGCGTACAAATCGCGGGCGCGGACCTGCTTGACCGCGAGCCCTTCGGCCTCCGCCTTCTCGTAGGCGGCGTCGAACTCCGGACCGTACAGGTCGGTGAGCGTCGGGACGACCTTGGGATCGAACAACGACCAGTCACCGTCGCTCTCGACGCGACGCATGAACAGATCGCACAGCCAGTTGGCGAGGTTGAGGTTGTGGGTGCGGCGCTGGGCGTCACCGCTGTTGTCGCGCAGCTCGAGGAACTCTTCGACGTCGGCGTGCCACGGCTCGAGGTACACGGCGCAGGCGCCCTTGCGCTTCCCGCCCTGGTTCACGGCCGCGACGGACGCGTCGAGTGTCTTGAGCCACGGCACGATGCCGCTCGAGTAGCCGTTGGTGGACTCGATCAGCGAGCCGCGCGAACGCACGCGGGAATACGACAGGCCGATGCCGCCCGAGAACTTCGAGAGCAGCGCGACGTCGGTGTACTTCTTGTAGATGTCTTCCAGGTGATCGCCGGGAGAATCCAGCAGAAAGCAGCTGGAAAGCTGCTCGTGGCGGGTGCCCGAGTTGAACAGGGTGGGCGAGCTCGGAATGTACTCGAGCGACGAGAACAGCCGGTAGAGCTGCAGCGCCTCCATCACGCTTTCGGACAGCGCGCAGGCCACGCGCAAAAAGAAATGCTGCGGGGTCTCGATGACTTGGCGGGTCTTGGGGTTGCGCAGCAGATAGCGGTCGTAGACCGTGCGCAAACCGAAATACTCGAAGCGGTCGGTCTTCTCGTTCTCGACCGCGTCGTTCAGCTTGCGCTGCGCGCGCGTCACGAAGTCCAGCACTCGGTCGTTCACCAAGCCGAGCCGATGTCCAAGCCCGATCGACTGCGAGAAGGAGTGGACGTCTTGGTGCGTGACCTCCTTGTCGATGTAGGTGGCGAGCAGGCGCGCCGCGAGCCGCGAGTACTCCGGCTCTTCCGCGATCAGGCTGGCGGCGGTTTGGATCGAGAGTTGGTCCAGCGCCTGCGTTGTCGCGCCGTCGAACAGACCGCCGATGGTCTTGAGCGCGACCCGCATCGAATCGACGCGGCCTAGCCCCGCCGCGCTGCGGCTCACCGCCTTGACGATCTTGTTCACGTCGACCGGCTCGGCGTCGCCGTTGCGCTTCTTGACGCGCATGGCGGTGGCCGGCGCGATGCCGCTGTCACGCGCGCCATCACGGCTCGAGTCGATGACTTTGTCCGTCTGCGAAACCGGTCCGCCGACGCTGATTGCCTGAACCATGCTGTGCTCCCTCTGTTCCAGCGCGCGAGACCAGCCCGCACGTCCGCCTATTCGATCGGACTCAGGTATGAGCTCGACCTACCTCGACTGACTTCTTGAATCGCGGAACGAAAAAAACCTAGTCGTTTCGAGCAATTAGCTCGAACCCGACCCAGGCGTAGCTACACTTCTACTTAAGCTGAGAGACCCAGGAATGCTGCTGGGCGCTCTCGAAGCCGCGAGGCATGAAACAGCGAAGCCATGCGTCGAGGCAGAGGGGCAACATATTGTGGTACTGGTCGTCCGTCAACCCATATCTAGGGGTACAGGCTACTTTTGTTCACTAGCGTTATGTTCAGGTTCGGCGTTGACAAGGCTCAAAACGGCGTTCTCTACGCCCGCATCGCCAGGCAAGGCTTGTTCAGCACTGAACGCCGCACTCCTGACGCTATTTTCAGTCATTTCGTGTCGCCAGAACGGGCAGAAGCCGGCGCTCGCCAGCGCCGCGAGCACCGGTAGCCGCGAAAGGCCGGCGCGCGCCTCGACCAGGTGGATGAAGCGGAGGGTGCGCAGCGCGTCGAACCACGTCAAAAGTCGTCGGATCCGCACGATGGACGTGGGCGACGCGCTGAACATCTCCCGCAGCGCTTCGAAGGCTTGGAGCTCGTCGAGCGCGCTCGCCACCGCTCCGCTGCTGCCGGCGTCGAGCGATCGCGAGAGCTCCGCCGCCACCACGTCTTCGCGTCGAGCCACGACGGCGCGACGCAGCGCCGTCAACGTCACACCTAGCAGCTCGAACACCCGCGGGTGATAGGTCGTCAGGCCGCCGCCGTCGGCGAGGATTTCGCTCACGCGCGCGCCGGTGCCGAACGGAACCCGCGCCGAGGTGCGCGAGCGGAGCAAGATCGGCTCCCGCGCGGGCCGGTGCACGCTGCCGACCTTGGCCAGCTTGTCGAGCAGGTAAAAGTCCTCGCCCGCCTGGCGGCGCGGGAAGCCACGCACTTCGGCGTACGCTTCGGCCAGGGTGACGATGGTGCTGCCGAGACTCTCGTAGGCGTAGGGGGAGCCGGCCGACGCGAGGCCGAGCGTGTAGTAGCGCAGCGAAAGCTCGTAGATCGCGGTGGCGTCGTCGACCTCGGCCTGTCCGCCGGGGACATGCAGGAACGGTAGTGTCAGCGCGACGCGCCGGACGCCGGCGGCGCCGCGCGGCGGCGTGGCCGCGTTTTGCTGAAAGTAGTCGTGTGGCAGGCGCGCGTCGCCGTCGGTGCAGCCCAGCCAGGCCGAGGCCAGCCCGCCTCGTGCATACAGCGCGAGCGCGAGGTCGAGCCCGATGCGCCGGGCCAGCCCGACACCTTGATCGAGCGGTAGCCGTCGGCCGGGCGACGCGCGGTCAATCAACAGTAAGTCGTAGTGGCCGGAGCGGCCGAGCACGGCCGTCGCGTTGCCGGCCCCAGCCGTCAGCTCCTGGCGCAGTAGCAGGCGCGACGGCAGCGCCTCGAGTAGCTGCTGATTGGCGGCATGCACGGCGGGCTCCGCGCCTTCGGTGGCGTTGACGACGACGATCAGCAGCACGCGCTCTCGGGCGGCGTTCAAGGCCGGCTCGAGATCGGCGAGAAACGAGGCGTCTTCGGCGTAGGCCGGCACCACCAGCGCGGCGCCGTAGCGCTGCCGTAGCTGCGCGGCGAAACCCGCTTCGGGCTCGGCGTACTTTGCGAGGTACTTGCTGTACGCGGGCTCGGGCACGCGTCAGTGTACCGCGGCGCGATGCGGCAAGCGCGCCACCAGCTCCGCCTCGAAGTCGAGCAGCTCGCCGCCGCGGGCCCTCACCTCTTGCTCGCTGAAATACAGCCGCGCCATGCGAAAGAAGAAGGCATGGTGTCGCGACTCGGCCCTCGCCAGATCCATGTAGGGCGCGTAAAGCGCAGGCTCGCGCTGCTTCAACGCCTCTGCGACCATGTACAGCCGTTCGCAGCCGCGCGCTTCGACGACCCCCGAGACGAGCAGACGGTCGAGAAAATGTGCGTCGCCGCCGGCCCGGATCCGACCGCGCAGGGCGTTGACGTAAGGATCTTTGTAGTCGTCCGCCAGGGTCAACCCGCGCGCCGCGCAGAGCTTGTACATGACGTGAAAGTGCTCGAGCTCTTCCTTCGCGAACTCGATCATCGGATCTAGCAGCTCGTGCCGGTCGGGGTAGCGCGCGACGAACGACATGCCGGTCGCCGACGCTTTGCGCTCGCAGTTGGCGTGGTCCAGCAAGAACGCGTCGAAGTCGCCAAAAACGGCGCTGAGCCACTCGGGCGGGGTCTTGACTCGCAGGTCGAGCATCGGCCGTCGCGGTTATAGCCGGCCCCGGGCGTTCTGCTAGCTTCGTCGACCGAGCCGGCGATTCAGGCGCTCCTGGGCGGCAAAAGCTCGGCAAAGCCGGCGGCTGCCGCGGTCGTGAGGCTCGACGGCGCGCGCCGTCAGTCGCCGGCTACGTGCACCACCAACTTGCGTGTGTGGGGCCGTGCGCGGTGCTCCCAAACGTAGAGGCCCTGCCAGGTGCCGAGCGCGAGCCGCCCCGCGCTGACCGGGATCGTCTCCGACGTCTTGGTGATCGCGGAGCGCGCGTGGGCGGGCATGTCGTCCGGCCCCTCGTCGTCGTGAATCCACGGTCGTGACTCGGGGGCCAGGTCGGCGAGCCAGGCGCCGAGGTCGCGTAGCACGTTCGGGTCGGCGTTTTCTTGAATGACCAGGCTCGCCGACGTGTGCTGGATGAAGATGGTGCAAAGCGCCGTCTCGAGCCCGCTCCGCGCGACGACTTCTTGCACCTTCGACGTCACGTCGGTGAGGCCCCGGCCGCCGCTACGAATCTCCACGACTTCCTGATAGGCGCTCAACTTGCGGCAGACTATGCGATCATCCTGGGCCACGTGCCAGCGCCCGAGAGTTCACCTAGCAGCTATCCGTCGGGGCGCCTCACCGTGCGCGCCCTCGAGCTCGGCCCGCTCGAACGGCGCCTCGACGAGCTGACGCGCCGGCATCGCGTCACGCACGTTGCGTTCATGCTCGGCCAGCTGCTAGTGCGCCGCGACATCGGCTCCGCCACCAGCGCGATGGCGTTCGACCTGTTCCTGGCCGCGATCCCGATGCTGGCGCTCACGGGCTGGTTGTTCGGCAAATTGCTGCTCGGAAATCACGAGTCGGTGCTGCAGACCACCTCCGCCCTGCTGAACCTCACGCCGAGCGAGGTGCAGGCGCTGACCTGGCAGCAGCTCGATCGCTTCGCGCTCGGCAGCGTAGCGCCGTTCGCGCTGCTGGGTACGTTGTGGACCGCATCGGGCGCGTTCCATACGTCGATGACGTTGCTGGAGGCGACGGCGGGCACCGCGCGACGGCCCTGGTGGCAGAAGCGAATCGTCGCTCTGCTGAGCGTCGTGCTGAGCATCGTGCTGTTCGGGTCGTGCGCGTTGCTCGCGGTCTGGGTATCGGTAGGACCAGCGCGGCTGTTCGTCGCGCTGTCCGGCGGTGAGCTGCAGCTCAATCCGGGGGTCACCCACTATTTGCTGCTCTTGCTGCTCGCGTTCATCGGTGTGGGCATGCTCGCGCTGTTCTTTTTCGTCGCTTCGCCGCGCCCCGGCGTCCGGCGACGCGTGTTCCCGGGGGCGGTGGTGGCGGTCCTCGCGGGCAGCGCCGTCTCGGGCGCGTTCGCTTACTACGCCGGACATCTGGCGCGGTTTGCCCTGTTTTACGGCAGCTTGGCCGCGGTCGCGGTCACGCTGGCGTGGTTGTGGCTCGTGTGCTTCTCGGTGCTGGTCGGCGCCGAGCTGAACCAGCTCCTGGAAAATGGCGAGTGACGAGCGATGGCGCCGAGTGGCTCCTTTCGAAACACTCGCCGCTTCGTCGCCGCGTCCAGCGTCGACTTCGGCGACCCCGCCGCTCACTCCATGACCACGCCGATGGTGAAGGCGCTGATTGTTTTGACATCAAACGATTTGGGCGTTAAGAAAACCGCTTGATCAGCGACTTGTCAGCCGGCTTGGCCGCTTTCTTGCGCGACTGCATCTCGAGCTACGAAGAGGTCGAGACCTTGCTGCTACTCGCGCGCTCGCCCGCGCGCAGCTGGTCTGCCGACGAGATCGCTCGGTCGCTGAACGTGACGGTGGATGCCGCGCGTGCCGCTCTCACGCGCTTGGTCGACGTCGGCGACCTGATCGAAGCGGTCGTGACGACCCCGCCACGCTATCGGTACGAGCCGCGCCGCGACGCGCTTCGCACGGCGGTGAACGAGCTCGACCACGCGTTCGTGGAGCAGCGGCTGGCGGTGGTGCAGGTGATGAACCAGAACGCTCTCGATCGCGTGCGTGACTCGGCGGCGCGCCGGTTGGCGCAAGCATTTCGCGCCAACGGTCGAAGAAATGAGTGACGGCGCGGCCGAAAGCTCGCGCCGCCTCGCTTCGGGCCGTATCGCGCCTACCGTGATCGACGAAGCCGACCACGACTGAATCTCCTTGCCGAGGGCTCGGCCTTCTGGCTTCATGGGTCGGACGTGAGTCAGCAATCGCCCAAGGCTGTCGCCCCCCTCGCGGCCCCTGAAGCGACGCCGCTGGGCGAGACGCTGAAGTTCATGCGGCTGCTGTGGGCGGTCACTCACGGCTTGGAGTCGGCTTCGAAGCGGATGCACGCGGAGCTGGGCGTGACGGGGCCGCAGAGGCTCGTCCTGCGCATCGTCGGCCACCACGGGCGCATCTCCGCCGGTGACCTGGCCGAGGTGCTGCACATTCATCCGAGCTCGCTGACGGGCATGCTGCAGCGTCTCGAGCAAGCCGAGCTGGTTCGACGCGAGAGCGATCCGTTCGATCGCCGTCGGGCGCTGCTGGAGCTAACCCGCCGAGGGATGCGCCTCAATCACCAGACCGCGGGTACGATCGAGGCCAAGATCGAGTACGCCCTCTCGAAGCTGTCGAAAGACAAGGTGGCCGGCACCAAAGCCGTCCTCAAGGCGATCGCGGCCGCGCTCGAAGCCGACCCCGAAGACACCTAGGGTGGCTGGTGTTTTTCGTTGACCCGTTGATCCGGGCTTGATCTAACGGCGTCGTGACCCTCGGGAAGGCGCCTTCTCAGTCGGACATGTTCTCGTCCGGAGCGGCTTGTGCGAGGAGCGGCTGGGCGAAAGCTCGATCTATCGGCTGCTTCATCGCGAGTGCCACCGGCTGTTCCCTGACGAGCTTTTTGCCGACCTATTTGCTCATGTGGGTCGTCGCTCGGTGCCTCCGCGGATCGTAGCGGTGGTGATGGTGCTGCAGCGGCTGGAAGGACTCAGCGACCGAGACGCGGTCGACCGATTCGCTTTCGACCTACGCTGGAAGTACGCGGCAGG